>ODAJ014792106.1_pt1 | contig 37785 bp, 23 predicted proteins | sample 1539241 | NCBI WGS metagenome assembly ODAJ01 (sample SAMN02144231, study PRJEB22623) | gut metagenome | biome: sheep rumen | host: Ovis aries | place: New Zealand
TCCCCATTCTTCCGAAATAGGATATACCGCACCTAAATAGTTTGCACTTATTTCTACTCCGTCAAGACCTGCAAAAAGTCTTGAACCCATGAGTGTTACTTCTCTTTGTCCGCAATTTGCTATACCTGCAATGTTGTACAAAGGTGCATTTGCGTCGTTTGCTACAGCAGTAAATGCTCCGCCCATACCTAACGCTCTTACTCCCCAATAGGTATCTTCAAAAGCCGCTTGAGCTTTCTGGGCTGTTACTACCATTATGGTTAATAATAATACTGCCAAAAACTTTTTCATGCTTACCTTTTTTTTCAAAATTTATACTACCAAACAAATGATATTGTTCCGCTTATTATCTTTCCGTCTTTTTTCAACTTAATTTGGTAAATATAGATACCGCTCTTTGCCCAATCGCCGCTATTGTTTGTACCTTCTCTACCTAACCATTCAAAACCGTCAGCGGTTCCGGCATTGAGTTCAGCAACTTTCTTACCGTTTACATTATATATCTTAACAACATCACCTTCCTGCAAGTTGTTAAACTTATATCCGCCGTAACTTGAAATTCTCGATTTTACTCTTACTCTCTTTGAAGGTCTGTAACTTTCCGAAGGGATTTCAATTACCGCTATTATTCTTCCCCAAGCATTAGCAAAATCAGGATATTCTAATACAAAAGCAGTATTACCTTCTTCATCTTCTTTTTCAACAATTTTTAAAAGGTTGGCTTGACTAGAATCTATTTCCAACCAACCATCCTCTGCAGCACCTGTATTAGCATTCGGATCTAAGTTATATTGCATAACCAATTTTTTTGCTTTTTTACAAATAGGCAACAAACCATTTTCTTCATTTAAAGGTTGCTCCTTAACTGTGTTCATATAGAGAACACCGCTTGCATAATACATTCCTACCGCCGTAGCTTCATCTTTAGACGTTTGCTCATTAGAAGGATCTGAAATTATCATATCTACCAATTCAGGACCACTATAATTCACATTACTTACAACATCAAAATTTTCCATTTTGGCTTTAAAAAGGCCAAAAGCTCCGGATGAATTACTGCTGTTAAGAGAACCAAATCTAAATGTCCAATTAATGTATCTTCCGGAAAGAGAAGGATATGCTTGTTTTGTACCTATCCAGTTAGGTTGAGATTGGTCTCCTGTCGGTTGAGATAATGTATATTCTTCACCCATATCTAAATACAAGGTTTTAGAATCTATAATTTCTACAGGTTGATAAGAATCTGAAGGAACTTCCAAATGAACTATATCACCGGTCGTCTTTTTGGTTTGAAAATCGCCGCTAACTTTATAATTTACGGTTCCGCCTATATAAGAATTGCTTATTACTCTTGTTCCGGGATAATAAATTCCGTCCGCTTCCGCAAGAGTATCGGGACCTTTTTGAACATTAGCATCATCTTCGTTGAAATAATAATTTACATTTGTAATTGCAGATTCACAAAGACGACTTAAAAGCACCTGAGTTTTAGGTTTAACAACCATGTTACAACTTATAACTTCTTCAACTCTGGGTTCATCGTGAATCAAATCTGGATCATAATCGGTAAATTCAGCATAAGCTAAATATCTTGTAGGCTCGGTTTCCGATTGAACCGGGATATTTAACATAAGCACCATTGTTAGAGATAATGTTAGTGATAATATTTTTTTCATTTTCATTTTTGTAATCTAATATATTTTTTTACAAACAACAACAACTTTATTCCAAATTATATTCAAGAACAACGTTTCCTACATAAGTAATGCCACCGGCAGCTTCATTAAATCCACCGCCGAAATATATTCTCGGTTTTCTGTTAATGCTTTGAAAATCATAATATCCTTTACCCACAGCATTAACTTCACCGTGAAATCCCAAAGAAGAATCCCAAACAGTAATATAATCCAAATCACCCGCATCGTTAAAATTAAGATCCGCACGATCTTTCATATAGAACCATGTATAGTATCCTTCATCTACACCTTGAGATAAACCTGCATCATACAAATTATGATGAGAAGCCGTACTTTGTGCTATTATATAAGATTCTTTTCCCGGTTGGTTTTTCAATTCCACTTTTGTCGCTCTCCAACACATAGGTATAACATATTCTCTTTCGGTACCTTGTGCCCACATTCCGCCTCTTCCGGTACCACCGTTATTTGTATAAATTCTAACTGTCCAAGCACAACTGTATTTATCCATATCCAATTCTATATATTGGCAAGCTGCCTGCCAATCGTTATGGAAAACAGATTCTTTCCAAATAATGTTTCCGTTAGGATTACTCGGTATATTCTGCATTGTTTCAACATTCTTTAAGGTTATGTTAAAATTTGCGGAAGAACTGTCAGCAGTTCTTAGAACTATATTATCGACAGAAAATGTCGTATCAACAGTCAAATTATCACAAATAACAAGAAACGTATTTGTTACACTGCTTAAATTTGCACCTAAAGTGTTCAAATCTATGACAACATGTTGCCATGTTCCCTGGGTGTTAGTTACACCACAATTACTTAATGATTTAGTACAATTTTGCCCAACAGAAGTTATACCAACATTTAATTGTGTAAGGCTTCCATGCTCCAATCTAATCCAAAAATCGAGATATCTGAAATGACTTATATCGGTAGGCTGTGCAGTCGAATTATCCGATTTTACAAAACAATAAGATATACCGGACCAACCTCCGGCACCAACACCGGTAGCACCTTTCTTCAAACAAACAAACTTCATATATGTCCATCCTTCTTTACCGGTAGGATCATTTTCCATAAGTACAGGTGACGGAGCAGCACTTTCTGCCCAAACATTCAAACGAATATTATCGGTGCTTTGACCTCTTTCCTGCAATGCACCGCTAAAATTATCGCTCAATATACCATAAATATTTCTTTCGGTTAAGTTACTTGCAAAAGCAACTCCCGAAACGAATACCATACTTAACAAAGATAATAATAAACTTTTTCTATTTAACAATTTCTTCTCTTGAATTTAAAATTACTTTTCAACTAAACCATCTTTTAATAACTTAATAAAAAAGTAACAAACTACACCAACTTAGTAAGTGCGGGAATTAACCCGCACTTACTGAAAAAACTATTAGTCCCAAGATTGTTCAACATATACTGTTGTGCTATATGTATCGCCACCGATTACATCTTTGAATCCACCGAAGAAATACATATAAGCTGTGTTGTTTTGAACTTGAGGTGAAGGGAATTGAACATCATTATTATTTGTATCCTTTACAAAGAATACAGGTCCGTTCAATGAAGCAATTGTTGCATAGTTGCCGTTACCATATTCACCATTTGCCTGGTCTACCAAAGCTCTATCTGCTCTTGCTTCTGTTGCTACATCTGTACCGTTAAATGTTAAACTTGCATTTTTTGCAGGAACTAAAGAATAGAATACAGGAATGTATCCTCTGTATGGACCACCTGTTCCGCCTGCTCTTACCAATGCACCGTATGTTTCTGTTCCGGTTACACCGGTGTCTCCGTTCCAACTATTGTAGTTAGGTTGCAAAGCATTATTGTTTGCTTTGTTCTTTGTGTACATTTTTACGGAAGCATTTGCTTTTGTAATTGTTGCTGCTACAACTGCATATTGATCTGCTCTTACCCAAGTTGTTGTTGAGCCCATAACGAAAGCATCTGCACTTGTCCATTCAAGATTTTGTGCTACTGCATCACCATTTACATTTCTTAAAGTAAATGTGAAATCTGCCGATCCTGCGAAAGTTGCTGTTGCAGTAAATTGAGATGTTGCTGCAAAAGCAGAACCGCCAATAAGAAGTGCTACTGCCAAAACGAAAAACTTCTTCATTGTTACTACCTCCATGTGATTTTATAATTTTTTCCTTACGCTTTTTCGCGATACTACCATAGCATAATAAACAAAAGGTAAAATGTCAAGGAAAACTTTCCGTTTTCACAAATTTTTTACAAATTTATATATATGCTATTTTTTTACCGCCTCGTTTTTATCTTTAAAAAGTTCGGCTATACCGGCAAGAGATGCGGTAACACCGGATGTTTCCAAAGGCAAAAATATTTTGCTTGCTTTACCGTCGGCAACTTTGCTTAATGTTTCCATATATTTTATTGCTATAAGGTCGTTTGTAGGTTTACCTTGGTGTATTGCATTATAAACAGTATCGATTTCATATTTTTGTGCATCGGCAACTCTTTTAATAGCTTCCGCCTGACCTTCGGCTTCCAAAATTGATTTTTGCTTTTTAGCTTCGGATTCCAAAATAACTGCTTGTTTTTCTCCCTCTGCTTTCAAAATCGCGGATTGTCTGAAACCTTCGGCTTCCAAAATGTTTGCTCTTTTTTCTCTTTCCGCTTTCATTTGTTTAGACATGGATTCGGTAATATCTCTCGGAGGATCGATTTTCTGTATTTCCACTCTGGTAATTTTTACACCCCATTTATCGGTAGCTTCATCCATAACGGCTCTTAACTGGTTATTGATTTTTTCTCTTGACGTAAGGGTGGAATCGAGTTCCATATCACCTATAACGTTTCTTAAGTTAGTTTGTGCAAGTTTAAGTGCCGCCATTGCAAAGTTTGCCACATTATATACTACTCTTACGGGATCCGTAATTTGGAAATAGATAATAGCATCTACCGTTACGGTAACATTATCTTTTGTAATAACATTTTGAGGAGCAACATCCATAACCTGCTCTCTCATATCTATTTTTTTCAAAGATTGAAATATAGGAATAACTATCGTTACACCGGCACCTACCGTTCTTGAATATTTACCTAACGTTTCTATTAAACCTTTTTCATACTGCTGAACAATTCTTACCGTGTTTGCAATAAAAATAAATAATACTACAAGTACTACACCCCATACCGCTAACATGTTTTGCCTCCTATATTTTTTATTTTTTTACAACTAATTTTGTTCCGTCTACAGCTTCTACAGTAACGGTTTCGTTAACATCTATTTCTTCTTTTGATACGGCAAGCCAAACTTCCCCTTCAATTTTTACTTTACCCATATCGTTTACTTTTATTTTTTCGGTAACAACGGCTTTTGCACCTATTAAAGAATCTACATTTGTTTGAGTTTTTTGATTTGCGATATATTTTTTAAACAGCGGTCTTATAAGTAATATTGATGCCAACGATACTGCACAGAAAACTACAAGTTCCACCTGAAATGATGCACCGAGCAACGAAAAGAGCATTGCGAATAATGCACCGGTAGAAAAGCATAAAAAGAAAAATACACCGGTAGTCATTATTTCAAGTCCCAAGAAAACTAAAAATAAAATTAACCAAACGTACCAAGTAGTCATTTGACCTCCTTAAAAATCGCAAAGTGATTTTTAGCTTATAGCTTAACGACAACTACGAGATCCCACATCAAGTGCGGGATGACAACAAACTTTAAGCTTTCAACTTTAAGCCGTTGTTATTTTATATATTTAATTCTTTTTAACGGCCAATAGTTTACAAGTGCCTGGCCTTTCAAATATTTATCGGGTAACGGACCCCAAAATCTTGCGTCAAACGAAGCATCTCTGTTGTCGCCCAAAACCATATAATGACCTTTAGGAACTATAACCGGACCGAAATTATCTCTTACAAAAGCGACAGGCAGTGTAGCAAATTCGCCACGTTCCCAAGCTTTTTGATATTCATCCATACTTTTATATAAATTAAAATTCTTGTAAGTTTCGGTATCTTCGTAGTTAACATAATCTTCCTGCATTGCAACATCGTTTACATAAAGCACTTTATCTTTTATTTCTACTTTGTCACCTTCAAGAGCAACACATCTTTTTATGTAATCTTTTTTTACACCTTCCGCTCTTTCAATAGGGCTTAATGCAGGAGGAGGACATCTGAATATAACGACATCACCTTTTTTTACTTTCTTTATAGGCAATATTCTTTTACCGTCGGTAAAAGGAACTCTGAAACCGTAAACACATTTTGCGGCAAACAAGTGATCGCCTATAAGTAATGTTTTTTCCATACTTCCCGTAGGTATTTTAAACGCCTGTATAAGAAAATACATTATTACGGATGCTATTATAAGTGCTGTCCATAATGTATCCACCCAAGAATAAACATCGGCAAAAACTTTGTTTGCTTTTTCCGTTTTAATAAACTTCTTCTTTACCATTTGCATAATAATGGCAATTACCAAAAATATGCAACCTGCAATAAATAATTTTATTTCCATTTCCATTTGTTTTTCCAATTAATTAGGTTAATATAAATGATACAAAAAAAATTTTGTTTTGCATAGTAAAAATTTGCAAAACAAAATTTTTAGGTTAAAGCTTAAAGCTTATTAAAAAATTGCAGAGCAATTTTTAGCTTATAGTTTAGAACTGAAAAACGGCAACGACGAGATTCCGGATCAAAGTCCGGAATGACAAACCTTTCACCCTTTCACCAACAAATTGTTTACAATTTGTGTTCACCCATTCACCCGTCGTTTAGATTTTCTCCAAGCTTATTCTTGAAAGGTCGGTATCTACTTTTAAAACCCTGACCTTTATCGTTTGTCCAACAGAAACTATATCGTGCGGATTAGATACAAACTTGTCGCTGAGTTTTGATATATGAACCAAACCGTCCTGGTGAACACCGATATCCACAAATGCTCCGAAATTGGTAACGTTTGTAACGGTACCGTCTAAAATCATATCTTCTTTTAAATCTTCTATGGAATTTATTTCGTCGCTGAATTCGGTTGAAACAAAAGTTTCTCTGGGATCTACTCCCGGTTTTTTAAGTTCGGCAACAATATCGTTTAATGTTAACATTCCTACGGTATCGGTAACATAATTTTTCAAATTTATTTTTGAAATTGCCGATGTGTTTCCTATAAGTTGGTCCGGTGTCATAGATAAATCTTGTGCCATTTTTTCTACTATCGGATAACTTTCAGGATGTATTGCGGAATTATCCAACGGGTTATCACCGTCGGCAATTCTTAAAAATCCGGCACATTGAGTAAATGTTTTTTCACCGAACATACTGACGTTTAACAATTGTTTTTTGTTTGTAAACGAACCGTTTTTGGCTCTGTATTGAACTATATTTTTTGCGGCAAGTCTGCCGATACCTGCAACATAACTTAAAAGTTCCGTCGATGCGGAGTTAAGGTTTACACCTACATAATTAACACAAGATTCTACGGTTTCATCTAGATTCTTTTTCAATTGTGTTTGGTTAACATCGTGTTGATACTGACCTACACCGATAGATTTAGGATCTATTTTTACAAGTTCTGCCAACGGATCCTGCAATCTTCTTGCAATACTTATTGCACCTCTGACGGTAACATCCAAGTCAGGAAATTCGCTGACGGCTAAAGGTGATGCCGAATATACGGAAGCCCCCGCTTCGCTTACCACAACGGCTTTAGCTTTTAACTGATTCTTTTTCAATACGGCTTTTATAAAGTTAACCGTTTCTTTGGATGCCGTTCCGTTACCTATTGCTATAAGTTCAACATTATATTTTTTAATAAAATTTACAACTATTTCTTGTGCTTCTTCCAATCTGCACATAGGTTCGTGCGGAAATATAGGTTTATATTCTTTATAGTTTCCGTTTCTGTCTATTATTGCAACTTTGCAACCTGTTCTAAAACCGGGATCCACACCCATAATAACTTTCGGGCCTGCAGGTGATGCCAACAAAAGATTTTTTGCGTTTGTTGCAAACACATTTATTGCTTCTTTATCGGCTTCTTCCATTTTTGCCAAAAATATTTCTACCTGCAAAGAAGGATATAAGTGTCTGTCGAAAGCGGTTTTCATTGCTGTCCAAAGTTCGGGATAAAACAATGCCATGTTCGTTTTAACTATTTTTGATGCTATTGTTTCTATTGCCTGTTCAGTATCTACATCTATTTTCCAAGTTAAAATTCCTTCTTTTGCTCCCCTTCTGATAGCAAGTATTCTGTGAGATACTATAGCTTTTACAGGTTCGGAATAATCGTAATACATTTCGAATTTTGTTTTTTGATCTTCAAGACCTTTTTTAACTTTGGATTTCAAAACGCCGGTAGTAAGTATAAAATTTCTTATAAGGCCTCTGTATACGGCATTATCGGATATTTGTTCGGCAATAATATCTATTGCACCGGTTAAAGCATCTTTTACCGTTAATACACCTTTTTCTTTATTTAAAAATTTGGATACGATTTCATCTTTGTTTACGGTTTTTGATACCATAATATCTTGAGCAAGTATCATTTGTGCCAACGGTTCAAGACCTTTCTGTTTTGCGATTGTAGCTTTTGTTGTTCTTTTCGGTTTGTAAGGTAAATATATATCTTCCAACTTTGTTTTTTCTCTGCAAAGTTCTATTTGCTTTTTAAGTTCCGGCGTTAACTTTTTTTGTTCGTCGATACTTTTTAGTATTGTTTCTTTTCTTGTTTCAAGCTCTATATAATATTGAAGTTTGTCGGCAACACCTCTAACTTCGGTTTCGGTTAAGTTTCCCGTTCTTTCTTTTCTGTATCTTGAAATGAAAGGAACGGTATCGCCTTGACCTAACATACTTACCGTTGCCGTTACGGAACCTTCATTTAAACTTAATTCTTCACTTATCCAACTGATAATATTTTGTTGAGTAGACATATATAACCCATCCTATATATTTTTAATTAAGACTTTAAATCTTAGTGATTTATATTACAGTCATATTGAAGATTGGAGGATTGGAAGATTGGAGGATTGGAAGTTCAAAGGTAAAATTTGCCTTGCAAATTTTGTTATTGTTTATAGATTCCGGATCAAGTTCAGAATGACACCGACGAGATCCCGCATCAAGTGCGGGATGACATTGTTGGTTGTGCGGGATGACATTGTTGGTTGTGCGGGATGACATCCTGTCTTTTTGTCATTGCGGGTCTGATCCGCAATCTATTCAAATATTTTTCCGATTTTCCTTCTAATCTTCTATTCTTCTAATCTTCAAATCTTCCGTAGTTGTAAAACAGGAGCTAATATACGGTATAAAATACCTAAGTATAATTAGCTCCTTAAAATTTTGTTTTCGAAGTTTATTTCTTTCCTAAAATCTTGAAAACTTTTGTTCCGCAATCAGGGCATACACCTTTAACTGCTTTCATTCCGTTTTTCATGATTGTTTCTTCAGGATTTTTAACTTCTACTTGCTTTTTGCATTTCATACATCTTGCTTGTGGCATGATACTTTCTCCTTTTATATAAATAATGTGCTACTTATTTTGCAATTTTTGCTTGTTCTTTTATTAAGTTCAAAGCAATTTCGTTCTTTTGTATTTGGCTTGTACCTTCATACAATGTTGTAATTTTTGCATCTCTCATCATTTTTTCTACAGGATATTCTTTGCAATATCCGTATCCGCCGAAAATTTGAACCGCGTCTGTTGTAACTTGCATTGCAATTTCGGAAGCAAACAATTTTGCCATTGCGGACTCTTTACTTGTTCTGATTCTGTCTTTAGGATCTTTTTTGTTGTTATCGTCTATCATTCTTGCAACAGAGTATAAGAGTGCTCTTGCAGCTTCAACTTTTGTTGCCATTTCTGCAAGCATATGTTGTATTGCCTGGAAAGATGATATAGGTTGACCGAACTGTACTCTTGTTCTTGAATATGCTACAGCTTCTTCCAATGCACCGGCTGCTATACCCAAAGCTTGTGCTGCTACTCCCGGTCTTGAAGCATCAAGAGTTGCTTGAGCTATCATTAAACCGTGACCTTCTTTACCCAAAAGATTTTCTTTGGGAACTTTACAGTTATTGAATATCAATTCTCTTGTAGAAGATGCTCTGATACCCATTTTATTTTCTTTTTTACCGAAAGAAAAACCTTCCATACCTTTTTCAAGTATGAAAGCGGAAATTCCTCTTGCACCTCTTGAAGGATTTGTTTTTGCAAATACCGTATAAACTTCAGCGTCACCTGCATTTGTTATAAAACATTTTGTTCCGTTAAGAATATAATCGCCGTTAGCATCTTTTGTCGCAACCGTTTTCATACCGGTTGCATCCGAGCCTGCCGAAGGTTCTGTTAAACCGAATGCCGCAACTGTTCCTGCTGCAATTTTAGGCAAATATTTTTGTTTTTGTTCTTCGTTTCCGCCGATAAGGATAGGTAATGTTCCCAATGCCGTTGCTGCCAAACATAATGCAACACCGCCGTCAACCTTACAAAGTTCTTCGGTAGCAAGAACCAAATTCATTATGTTTCCGTCACCGAATCCGCCGTATTTTTCGGGAATATAAGAACCGCATAATCCTGCATCTGCCAATTCTTTTACGATATCCCAAGGAAAAGTTCCTTCTTCATCATATTTTTCTCTAACAGGTTTCATTTTTTCTTGAGCAATTTGTCTTGCTGTATCAACAATCATTTGCTCTTCTTCACTTAAAAAATAATTCATCATTTTTGTTACACTCCATTATTAGTTTATAGCTTACAGCTGATAGTTTATACTTTTTTAACTTTAAGCTTTCAGCTTTAAGCTATTTGTTAAGTTTTCTATAAGCTTGTTTAGCAGAATTTTGTTCAGCTTCTTTTTTGGAACTGCCGATACCCAACCCGAACTTTTTACCTTCTATAAAAACAGCTATTTCAAACTTTTTATCGTGGTCGGGACCATATTCCCTTACGACTTTATATTCCGGCAAAGTTTGAAATTGCGCTTGAACCAATTCCTGTAAAGATGTTTTATAGTCCGTTAACTCTACGGTTTGTTCCAAGCTTAAAAATTTATGTATAAAATTTTTTACTGTTTCAAAGTTCGAATCTAAATATATCGCACCTATAATCGCTTCAAAAGAATCGCAAAGGAGAGATTCTCTTTGTCTTGCAAAGTTTGAATCTTCGCTTTTGCTGATCAAAATAAATTTGTCTAACTTTATTTTTTTAGACCAAGTACTTAAACTTTTTGCGGAAACTATTTGAGCTTTTATTTGGGAAAGTTTTCCTTCATTATCTTCACCGTACTTATTGTACAAATATTCACTTACAACGGCGGACAGAATACCGTCTCCGAGAAATTCCATCCGCTCGTTACAATATTTTAATCCATATTCCGAAGAATAAGATCTGTGAGTTAATGCTATCTTTAAAAAATTTAGGTCATGGAATTCATAACCTAAATTTTTTTGAACTTCCTCAAAATTATCCGACATATTTTTTAAGTATAATTACACCGTTATGACCGCCAAACCCTAAAGAGTTTGAAAGTCCGCATGTAATTTGTTGTTGTCTTGCCTTGTTGGGAACATAGTCAAGGTCACATTCAGGATCCGGTGTTTCATAGTTTATGGTAGGATGAATGAAACCTTCTTTCATACATAATACCATTGCTATTGCTTCAACCGCACCTGCCGCACCCAACAAATGTCCAGTCATAGATTTTGTTGAATTTACGGGAATCTTGTATGCTCTTTCACCAAACACTTTTTTGATTGCCATAGTTTCTATAGCATCGTTCATGTGTGTTGATGTTCCGTGTGCATTAATATAATCTATTTCATCTTTTGAAATACATGCATCTTTGATAGCTCTTTCCATAGCTTCAACAGCCCCTTTAGCTTCCGCATGCGGAGCTGTCATATGGAATGCATCATCGGAAGCGCCGTATCCCAAAACTTCGGCATAAATTTTTGCACCTCTTGCCAAAGCATGATCCAAAGTTTCAAACACAAGTATACCTGCACCTTCACCTATCATAAATCCATCTCTGTTTTTATCGAAAGGTCTTGATGCGGTTTTTATGTCATCATTTCTTGTGGAAAGTGCTTTCATGTTGCAAAAACCCGATACCGCTATAGGTGTAACGGTTCCTTCGGCTCCGCCGGTAATCATAATATCGGCATCACCGTATCTTAAAAGTCTTAAGGAATCCCCCATAGCATGATTTGAAGATGAACATGCACTCGTTACTGCATAGTTGGGACCCATAAATCCGTACTCTATGGCAATTTCTCCCGGAAGCATATTGCTGATCATCATAGGAATTAAAAAAGGGCTAACTCTTTTAGGTCCTTTGGTGATTAAGTTTGTATGTTCTTCTTCAAGAACATCCATACCGCCGATACCGGTTCCGGTAACACAACCGATTCTTGTCTTATCTTCTTTTTCAAGATCGAGACCGGAATCTTCTATTGCCATTTTTGCCGCTGCTATACCGAGCTTAATAAATCTTGCGGATCTTCTTGCTTTCTTTTTGTCCATATAATCTTCGGCATTGAAGTCTTTTACAAGACCTGCAAACTTAGAATTATAGTCCGTTGTATCGAAAGTATCTATTAAAGATGCACCCGATTTACCTTCTCTTAAAGCATTAACAAAATTTTGGCTGCCTATACCTATAGGAGAAACTACTCCTATACCTGTAATAACTATTCTCTTTTTTTCCATGCTAAAACCAACTTTTTTTTACTTTATATTACTTAGCTTGGTGAGCTGTAATATATTCTATTGCCTGACCTACAGATTGAATTTTTTCTGCTTCTTCATCCGGAATTTCGATACCGAATTCTTCTTCGAAAGCCATAACCAATTCTACTGTATCCAATGAATCTGCACCTAAATCGTTTATAAAAGATGCACCTGGAACAACTTCAGCCGGATCTACACCTAACTGTTCAACGATAATTTCTTTTACTCTTGTTTCTATGTCTGCCATGATACTTCCTCCCTCTGTGTTTTTGAGTTTTTTAAAACCCTTTTTTATTTTTTACTACTTTAATTACATGTACATTCCGCCGTTAACATTTATAACGTTTCCGGTGATATAAGACGAATCTTCGCTTGCCAAGAACAATGCCGAATTTGCAATATCCTGAGCTTCGCCCAATCTTTTTAAAGGAATAACTTCCGCATATTTTGCTTTAACTTCATCTGATAAAGCATCGGTCATTGCCGTTTTTATAAAACCCGGTGCTATTGCATTAACCAAAATGTTTCTTGATGAAAATTCTTTTGCGCAAGTTTTTGTTAAAGCTATAACTCCGCCTTTAGATGCGGAATAGTTTGCCTGACCCGGATTTCCCATTATACCTACAACGGAAGCTATATTTATGATTCTGCCGTGTCTCTGTTTGAACATTGTTCTTGTAACAGCTTTGATAGAATTAAATACACCTTTCAAGTTTACAGATATTACGGCATCCCATTCTTGTTCGGTCATTCTCAAAACTAAGTTATCTTTTGTTATACCCGCATTATTTACTAATATATCTATTTTTTGAAATTTGTCAAGTGTCTTTGCTATTAAATTTTCGCAATCGGACAATTTCGTAACATTGCTTGCAATGGCAATTGTTTCCACATTATATTTACTTTTTATCTCATCAGCCGTAGCTTGAGCTTTTTCAATATTGATATCGGTAATAACAATATTTGCACCTTCTTTTGCAAATGTTTCGGCTATTGTTTTACCTATACCTTGTGCACTTCCCGTTATAACGGCAACCTGATCTTTTAACTTCATTTACTTAACTCCTCTATTACAGTTTCTAAATTTGCAACTGTTTCTATATTCATTGCTTTTTTAGTTCTATCTATTTTCTTCATAAGACCGGTTAATACTCTTCCCGGACCTATTTCTATAAATGTATCAAACCCTTCCGCTATTGCATTTGACATTGATGTATCCCACAAAACAGGATTGCAAATTTGTTTTACCGATTTTTCTTTAATCAACGAAGAATCTTTTGTAAATTGCGCATCGCAGTTTGTAATGATAGGATATTTAGGTTCTGCCAAATTATATTTTTCCAATTCAACTTTCATTTTTTCGGAAGCAGATTTCATAAGTGAAGAATGAAAAGGTCCCGAAACATTTAACATTACTGCTTTTAATGCTCCGTTAGCTTTTGCAAGTTCCACCGCTTTTTCCACAGCGGCTTTTGTTCCCGATATTACTATTTGAACCGGAGAATTAAAATTTACAGGTTCGCATACACCGAGTTCCGATGCTTGTTTGCAAACGTCTATAACGGTTTCTTTTTTCATACCGATAAGTGCTGCCATGGAACCCGGATTTTCAGCTGATGCTTCACCTATAAATCGGCCTCTTGCTTTAACCATTTTTAATCCGTCTTCAAAATTGAAGAAACCGGAAACAGCCAAAGCGGAATATTCACCTAACGAGTGACCTGCCGTTGCTATTTCGAATTTTGATAAATCAATAGAGTTTTTTAATGCTTCAAATATTGCAACAGATACCGCAAATATTGCAGGTTGTGCATATTTTGTATCTTTCAAACTTTCTTCCGGACCTGAAAATATAATATTTTTCAGTTCATCATCCAACTTATCTATTATATTTTTAGATGCCGGAAATTTATCGTAAAATTCTTTTCCCATACCAACGGTTTGTGATCCCTGACCGGGAAACATTAATAATACTTTTTTCATATTACCTCAAAAATTAATTTTTAATATACAAGCACCCCAAGTAAGACCTGCTCCGAAAGCAACCAATTCTACCAAATTGCCTTTTTTTATTCTACCTTCTTGGTATGCTTCGTCCAATGCAACTATTGTTGTTGCCGCGGACATATTTCCGTATTTATGAACATTTACATAAACTTTTTCTTTTGTAACACCTGCTTTTTTTGCTACCGCTTCTATAATTCTTATGTTTGCCTGATGCGGTATATATAAATCTATATCGTTATCGGTTAATCCTACCAACTCTTGTGCCTTGTTTACCGCTAAGGCCATTTTTGAAACTGCAACTTTAAAAACTTCTTTTCCCAGCATTTTAACAAAATGAAGTCTTTGTTCAACTGTCTCCTTTGTTGCAGGCATTGCAGACCCACCTGCCGGAATATTTAAAATATCGGTATGAGTACCATCCGTACCTAAATATGTTGAAACAATATCATTTTCTGTTTCGGATGCTTCAAATATCATAGCTCCCGCACCATCGCCGAACAAAACGCATGTATTTCTGTCTGTCCAATCGGTTACTCTTGAAAGAGCTTCAACTCCTACAAGCAGAATTCTTTTATACATTCCGGAAGAAATAAATGCTTTTGCTATGGATACACCATATATAAATCCCGAACATGCAGCCGATATATCAAAAGCAACCGCATTAAATGCTTTCAACTTTTTTTGCAAGTAGCAAGCCGTTGAAGGCATTGGCGCATCCGGACTTATTGTCGCAAGAATAATCAAATCGATATCATCAACTGAAATTTTTGCTTTTTCTATTGCATTTACTGCAGCATTATATGCCAAATCGGATGTGGTTTGATTTTTATCTAATATTCTTCTTTCTTTTATACCGGTTCTTGTGGAAATCCATTCATCGGAAGTTTCCACCATTTTTTCCAAATCGAAGTTTGTTAAAACTTTTTCCGGAACATATGAACCTGATGATAAAATTTTTACACCGATTTTTTTATCCATTATTTTTTTCTATCCGTTAAAATTATTTACTTCTTCTTCTATTTTTTTATTTATGTTGCTTTTTGCAAACTTTGCAGCTGCAATTAAAGCATTTTTTACCGCTCTTGAATTAGATTTTCCGTGCCCTATTATGCATGGACCGTTCACACCAAGTAGCGGTGCTCCGCCGACATCATCATAATCAATTTTCTTTTTAACTTTTTTCATAGCAAGTTTTAAGAACGGTGCGGCACCCCAATATAAAGGATTACTTTTTATACTGTTCTTTATAAACTTTGTTACCATTTCGGCAATACCTTCACTTGTCTTTAAAAAGACATTACCTACAAAACCGTCGCAAACTATAACATCGGCTTTGGCTTTCGGGACATCTCCGCCTTCTATATTACCTATGAAATTTAAATTTGCTTTCTTCAAAAGTTCGCTTGCCTGCAAAGTTAATTCGTTACCTTTTGTATCTTCTTCACCTATAGACAAAACAGCAACTTTAGGATTTTTTATTCCTATTACATTTTTTGCATAGATGTTTCCCATTATCCCGAACTGTAAAAGATGTTCCGGTTTACAATCTACATTAGCACCGGTATCAACAATAATACATTTACCGCTTATAGTAGGGAAAGGAACGGAAATTACCGGTCTTGAAACACCCGGTATTCTTTTTAAATACAAAAGTGATACTGCCATAGCAGCACCGGAATTTCCCATTGAAACGAAAGCATCCGCTTTACCTTCCGCAACCAATTTGCAGCAAACCGCCATTGAAGAATCTTTTTTGTGTCTGGCAGCATTTGCCGGATGTTCATCCATTTCAATAACTTCGGTTGCATTTACAACAGATATTCGTTCTTTGGGAAACTTATATTTTCTTGACCACTTTTCCAACTGAGCGGCAACAACATCTTCTTTACCGACAAGTATAACATTATTGTCGGTTTGCTTAACAGCAAGGATTGCACCTTCTACATTTATATCGGGTGCTTTGTCTCCGCCCATTACATCAAGAGCAAGAATCATTTTACTTTGCTTCCTCTTGTGCTTCTTTTGCTTGTTGTTCTTTAGCTTTAGATTTTTTTACTTTTCTTGGAACTACCAATTTTCCATTATAAAATCCGCATTCAGGACAAACTTTGTGAGGCATCTTAGGTGCTCCGCAGTTTGAACATTTGCTGGAATTTTCAGCTTCTATTTTTGAATTTGCAGATCTCCTGCTGTCCCTACGATGAGGAGTGTGTTTTCTTTTTGGATTTGGCATTTTTCCCTCCGATTATATTTTTAATTTTTTTATTTTTGACCACTTTTCGGCAACAAATTCATCTTTCATTTTTTGTTCACAAAAGCAATCTTTTTCATTTCTGTTATTACCGCAAACAGGACAAAGCCCTTTGCAATCATTTTTGCATAACGGTTTCATGGGAATGTTTAACAAAACAGATTCTCTCATTTCTTCCGCTATATCATACTCATATTCTTCTTTGGTAAAAGAACATTCAAAAGGTATCTTTATATTTTGTTCAAACTCTTTTAAACATCTCGAACATTCAAAAGACATTGTTCCGGTTACGGTTCCGGTAACACTTATAACATCGTCATACTTGTTTGCTTCAAAAGAAAAAACGAGATTAGCCGACTTTATAATTTCCTTATCATACTCAAAATGAAAGGGTTTATTTTCGACGACTAATTTCTTACTTTTCTTAAAATCATCAAAACTTACTAACAATTTTTCCATAACCTAAATTAAGTTTAGATTATATTTGTTAGTTTTCTTTTTGTCAATACCCTTCGAAAAATGTACATATATAATAATATGTATGTTTTTTAATGTTACCTAAATTTTATAAATTTTGCAAACACTAAAAATTGCCAAAGGCAGTTTTGAGGGATAGAGGTATAGAAGTATAGAAGGATAGAAGAATGGGAAATTGCCTTTGGCAATTTGGAGGACTGGAAGAATAGAGGTAGAGAAACGACAACAGCAAGAAAAAACGGTTTTGGTGGTTTCCATACATCTATACCTCCAATATTTACTTTTAAAAATCAATTTTGTAAAATATTTGCTTAGTTTAAATAGTTTGAAAATTAAAAATTATTTAGCAATTTATATTTGGGGGAGAAGTAAATGGCATTTCAAAAGAAAGAAGTAGTAGAAAAATTTAAAACACATGCAACCGATACAGGTTCACCTGAAGTTCAAGTTGCATTGTTGACAACAAGAATCAATTATTTGGCAAATCATTTTAAAAAGTTTCCTAAGGATTTTGCTTCAAGAGTAGGTTTCTTAAAGATGATTGGTCAAAGAAGAAGACTTCTTGATTATTTAAAAAGAACAGACAAAGAGTCTTACACAGCTATTTTGAAAAAATTAGACTTAAGAAAGTAAAAAAAATTTAAGTCCGTCGTAAACACAAAGGATGCACTCAATTCCATTACATATGTAGTTGTGTGGATCTTTTGTGTGATGTTTATAGGCGGACTGATGGAGTAAAAATGGAACAAATAAAAACATCGTTGATTGTTGCAGGCAAAGAAATTTCCATTGAATCGGGCAAACTCGCAAAACAAGCTAATGGTGCTTGTGTTGTTAGAGTTGGCGACACTATGGTATTGGTTACTGCTGTTGCATCATCGACACCAAAAGAAGGAACGGATTTCATGCCGTTAACCGTAGATTACAAAGAAAGAGCTTATTCTACCGGAAGATTTCCGGGCGGTTTCTTTAAAAGAGAAGCCAAGCCGAAAGAAAGCGAAATTCTTGTAAGCAGACTTATAGACAGAAGTATCAGACCGTTATTTTCGGAATTTTGGAGAAACGATACTCAGATAGTTGCAATGGTAATATCTCACGATGGAGAAAATCCGTCCGATATTATAAGTATAATAGGTGCATCGGTTGCACTTCATCTTTCAAACATACCTTTTGAAAAAGATATCGCTTCCGTAAGAATAGGAAGAATCAACGGAGAATTCGTTGTAAATCCTACAATTCAGGAAAGAGAACAATCCGACTTGGATTTGGTTGTCAGCGGAACCGAAGAAGCTTTAACAATGGTTGAAGCAGGTGCATCGGAACTTTCCGAACAGGAAATGTTGGATGCATTGAATCTTGCAAAAGAAGAAATCAGCAAAATTTGTAAATTTATAAAAGCTCTTCCTACAAAAGAAAAACTTCCTATAACGGAACCTGTTATAGATGCAAACTTAAAAGCCGAAGTTGAAGCGGAAACGTTGCCTAAAGCTCAAGAGTGTGTAACAATAAAAGAAAAAACTCAAAGAGAAGTTACCTGGGCAACATTCAAAAAAGAAATGCAGGATAAACTTGCAGAAAAATATCCCGAACAATCCGCATTAATAGATTTTGTTATGGAAGATATTTTTTATAAAGAGGCAAGAAAACTTGTTTTAACAAAAAATATAAGAACCGACGGCAGAGCATTAACTGAAATCAGACCTATAACTTGTGAAGTAGGCTATTTACCGAGAGCTCACGGAAGTGCAATATTTACAAGAGGTCAAACACAATCTCTTGCAACCGTTACTTTAGGCAGTCCGGAAGATAAACAAGTTATGGACGAATTAACGGGTGAATACAAAGAAAGATTCTTATTACATTATAATTTCCCGGGATATGCAACAGGTGAACCAAAACCCGAAAGATCTCCGGGAAGAAGAGAAATCGGTCACGGTAATTTGGCAAGAAGAGGTTTAAAACCTGTTCTTCCCGATGAAAAAGATTTCCCTTATGCAATAAGAATAGTTTCCGATATTACCGAATCCAACGGTTCATCTTCAATGGCATCCGTTTGCGGCGGTTGCTTGGCACTGCTTGATGCCGGAGTTCCTATTAAGGCAACTTGTGCAGGTATCGCAATGGGACTTATGAAAGAAGGTGACAACTATGTTATCTTAACCGATATCATGGGAATGGAAGATCATTTAGGTGATATGGATTTTAAAGTTGTAGGTACAAGAAAAGGTATTACAGCTTTACAAATGGATATAAAAATTGACGGATTAACAACCGAAATTATGGCAAAAGCTCTTGAACAAGCAAGAGTAGGAAGAATGGAAATTATCGGTAAGATAGAAGCTACTCTCCCGCAGCCTAGACCGGAACTTTCAAAATATGCTCCGAGAATGGTATCTTTTGTAATTCCGCAAAGTAAAATAGGAACCGTAATCGGCCCCGGCGGAAAAACAATAAAAGGTATTCAAGAAACCACCGGAGTTGAAATATCTATTGAAGAAGACGGAACAGTATTTATTTCAAGTCCTAATGCTTTAGCTGTTGAAACGGCAAAGAGCATGGTTGAAGGTTTAACGGCGGAAGTTGAAGTAGGAAAAGAATACAAAGGCAAAGTTACAAGAATTATGAATTTCGGTGCTTTTGTAGAAATTCTTCCGGGAAAAGAAGGTCTTGTTCATATTTCAAAACTTTCCAAAAAGCATGTTAAAAAAGTGGAAGATGTTGTTAGTATCGGCGAAGAAATAGTAGTTAAAGTTGACGAAATAGATAAGCAGGGAAGAATTAATTTAAGTAAAACTATGTAATTATAAAAGGTATAATTATGTCCGCTAAAGAAAATAATTTAGAAGAAAAAGTAAAATCTTTATATGAAGTGATGCAACAGGAAAAGGTTGAAGAAATAAGAATAGATTCTTCAGATATGAAGTTGCATATCAGAAGAAAAAACTATTCAAGACCTGTTCAAAGAGTTGCACAATCAACGGCAAATGCACCTGCAAAACAGGAAGTTCCTTCTCCTGAACAACAACAAGAAGTTGTTTTAGGTGAAAGCACGATAAAATCCCCCATCACGGGAGTGTTTTACAGATCTCCTTCACCGACATCTCCGATGTTTGTAAAAGAAGGTGATGTTGTTGAAGTAGGCAAAACTTTGTGTATTATTGAAGCCATGAAGGTTATGAATGAAATTAAGGCCACCGAAAGAGCAAAGATAGTAAAAGCTTTGGTAGAAAACGGCGAGCCCATAAATAGCCAACAAGATTTGTTTGTTATAGAAAAAATGTAATTTAAGGAAAAAAATATGCAAGATAGAATAGGTATGGCAGCTGGACAAATATGGCACTTCTTAAATGAAAACGGTGAATCTACACCGATAAAGATTAAAGCTCATTTAGGACTTTCAAACACAATGCTTTATTTGGCATTGGGATGGCTTTCAAGAGAAGGCAAAGTTAATATTGTACCTTTTGAATACACTTATAAAATTTCGTTGATAAGATAATAATTGTATTTTAATTATAGCTATTAATAAAACGCTCTCGTTTATCGGGAGCTTTTATTTTTTGTTCGAAAAAAGAAAAACAACAATATTATCACAGCGTATGCCATACACAAATATACAAATAAATCACCGATTTTATCATATATTGTTATGTAATTATTTGTATAAACCGTTTCTTCTAAAACTATTTGTTCTTGGTTTTTTGTTTGTCTTACAATTTTACCCGTTGGCGCAATCACTCCCGATATTCCGGTATTTGAAGCAACAATAAGATACTTTCTGTTTTCTATTGCTCTAAAAATATTTAGAACAAAATGTTGATACGGATACGAAAGGCCGTCACACCAAGCATCATTTGAATGTGTGGTTAATAAATTTGCTCCTTTCAAAACTAATTCTCTCGATAAGTAAGGATAATAATTTTCCGAACAGATATTTATACCCAAACTACATTTATCCAATGTAAAAGCTTTTAGTTCTATTTCTTTTGTTAAATTGTTATCCGTAATAAATTTAGAGAACATTTTCGCTAACAGTCCTTCAAAAGGAACATATTCTCCAAACAATATCAGATGTTTTTTTCTGTAACTATCTATCACTTCTCCAACGTTAGATACAACAAAGATTGAATTATATACTTTATAATTTTCCACATCAAAACCGCCAATCAATGTATAATTCGACCAAGGAGAGATATTATTTACAAAATTTTTAACATCTTGATTTTCTTTTATATTCTTCGGCAAAACCGTTTCCGGATACAATACGATATCTAAATTTTTATTTTCGAGGCTTATTCCTGCTTGTTTTAAATCATATAAAATCTTTTTCACATAACGTTTTTTAAACTTATATTTTTGTTCAATGTTAGGTTGAACAATGCCGATTTTAATCTCTTTTTCATTGTTTATTTGAGATATTTGATTTATTCTTATATAACCGTAAACAAACATAGAACAAACAACGAATATTACAATTAACAAATATTTTTTCTCTCTGTTACATATCCAACAAAACAATAACACATTTATCAACATTATTATAAATGAAATTCCGAATACTCCGAAGATGTCGGCAAATTGTATTACTTGTGTAACGGAACTCTGTGAATATCCTAAAAGATTTATAGGAAAGCTACCGAAATAGTAATTTCTTATATATTCTAATGACACCCAAAGAGCCGGTGCAAAAAGAATCAATGTAATTTTATTTTTTTTCTTTATAAAATTTATGCCTATCCCCCAAACGACAAAATATAACGATAAACATATCCACACAATCATTGAAATAGTACAAGAATCGGAAAATGAACTCGTATTTTTTAACAAAAACAAATACATCCAATTAAATGCTATTATCGAATACATTATTCCCGTAATGAAGCTATATAAAGCTGAAAACTTTAAATCGTTTTTATATATACAATATATCAACGGAACAAATGCTATCCAGGCAAGAAAAAAGAAATTGAATTTTTGAAATGACAATGCAAGCAATATTCCCGATATTATCGAGAATATTAAATATTTCAATTTGTATTCTTCAATTATGAATTTATTTACTATATTTTTTATCATACCATTATTATATTATTTTACAATTAAAAAAGGCAGATGATTTTTTCATCTGCCTTTTTCGTTATTGCCGTTTTTTCGATTATGCCGCCGCAGCTACCGCATGGATATTTCTCAAGTTGAAGTTCATCATCGGTGTCATATATTTCTTATCTGCTCCGGCCAACAATTCCATTACATCTTCTATCTTTGCATCTTTTGCAAATTTCAAGTTCTTATCTACTATCGTACTCTGTAACTTCTTAACATCTATTACAAAATCTCCGTCCTTTGCATCTGATACCGATGTCTTTACACCCTGTTCAAACATATTAACTATCACATTTTGATTTACTGCTTTACTTACTATCAATTTTGCCATTATTTCTTCATCACTTGCTGTCTTCAACCAATCAGCATCTTGTCTACCTGTTGTTATCAACAAGTCTCTCAATGTAGTTACTAATTCTATTTCCACTTTCACTTCAGCTTCACTTAACTTACCTTCTTTTCCTAATGCTATTGCCTCTGTTATCTTTCTCGTTGCATTTTGTATTATCTTTTCTTTGTTGCCTAAATCTCCTTCATTCAATCCTATATACTTTAACATCGCTGTTGCATCTTTATTCCATATTGATAATACATACTTCAATGCTTTATTCAACTCTCCCGGTGCAGTTACTCCGTCTATTATATTCGCTAACATCTCTTTACCGGCTCCATATCTGTTCATTTTCTTTCCTTTGAACATATCTTCTATTACTTCTTTTACTCCGCTGTCCAAATATCTTACACCCTTTTGTCCTTTCTGTGTCAACATCAAGCCGGTGAATCCTTTTTCTTTAAAGAATTCATCTATCGATATTGTTTCTTCTATTTTCTTACCATTTGCATCAGTACCTGTGTAGGTTAAATATCCTCCGGCTATTTCTGTTATGGTTATAACATGGCCCGTATCTTTTCCGGCATTTTCTTTATATGCTATGAATGCTGACGGTACAACTACTCCGGACAAACCTTCTTCTTCAAATGTTCCTATCTTCTTCTCTCCGGATATTTCTTCTCCTTCCGGTGTTGTTATTGTGTATGTTACCACTCTATCTTTTATGTCTTTTCCCTTAATAGCTTTAATACCTGTTATTGTTAATACTTCTCCGGTTTCCGGTATATAAACTGTAACAGGCGCTTTCTTAACTTCTCTCGGATTAAGTTTTCTTAAATCAATATCTTGTTCGGATAATGTAGCATATCTTAATCCTGTTCTCTGTCTTAACTCGCCTAATTCTGTTCCTTCCAATGTATCTTCTACTCCTGCTGCTTTCAATTTATCCTGTGCATACGGCGTTGCTCTTAATGCTGATTCCGTTAATGCTCTCAACGGTATTATCTTGCCCATTGTCTCTACCGCTACATCTACACAATCTTCTACATCTGCTTTTTCCTCTGCTTGTGATACTACCGGTGTTTCTGTTACTTTTTGTTCCGGTGTTTTTGCTTCAGCAACTGTAGCCTTCTGCTCTGCTTTAGGTTCTTCTTTTACTATCTCTACTTTCGCAGCATCTTCTATGTTTAATTTACCTGTACCGGCCACTTTTTCTATTGCTCTATATACATCCGCACTGCTTGCTTCCAATACTTCTACGCTTACTCCTTTTACTCCTTCTTTAAATCTTGCCTTTCTGCTTAAGGTATTGTAATTTGTTATAAATGATTTATATCCTTCGTCTCCCAATATTCCTCTTCTCTTTGCAGTCGTCTGTGTTACATTTACTTTACCGTCTTTTCCTAATACTTGTGTTGCTTTCATAAATTCTTCCGCAGTCATATTCTCATAATATCTTCTCGTCTTATCGTAATATTTATGCATATCAGTTTTATCCAATATATCAGCGATCTTCTTCTCAGCTACACCTTCTCCGAGTATATCTTTCAATCTCATTTCTCCAACTATGTACCCTCTTAATACTTGTTCTTCGCCTTCACTTGTAAGTTCTCTTATTCTTCTATCTATTCTTCCTTTGTCTTTCCCGTATTTTGCTCTATCTTCTTCGCTTAATCCTAAGTATTTTTCTACAGTAACGTCCTGATACCCCTTTCTTTCCACTCTTATATCTACTCTGTTTGCTAATACTTTAACATCTTTTGCTCTGTCTATTTCACCGATTGTCACAGCATCTTTTGCTAATTCTTCCGGTGTATTAACCCTTGATCTTAATACACTTATTTTCTTTTCTATTGTCTTTCTGTTCATTCCGAGATATTCGTACAATTTATCTTTGTTCTCTTGACTCATTCCTTCAGTTAAGGATTCGAATTCATTCAATGTCATTCCTTTTATTGCATCCGTTATGGTCTTTACTTCTTTTGCATTTCTTATTATTTCCGTTATTTTTGCGGAATCCATATTAAGATTATTTTTCAGGAATTTTACCTCTTCTACTATATTAGAATTATCTATTATTGTCTTTATTGCTATATCCTTGGTATCAATTCCTTGTTTTGCTAATTCTTTAGAGATATCATCATATGTTGCATATCCGTATAAATGTTTATCTTTAAATAAGTCATTAACTATTCCGACTATATTTCTTCTTATCGCATCTCTGTTCTCTCCTTCTTTTGCTTCTCTTTCTGCTATTCTCTCTATATCAGCCATTGTCGCTGTTTTTGCAAAATTTGTTAATTTTGTTCTCATTACATTCTCATCTTTTAATAACGAATTTATGTTAATTAATTCAGATATCTTCATTTCGCTTATTATTGCTCTTTCAGCATCACTTGTATATTTTTCTTCCAACGTGGTAACATTATCAAACACAATTTCCAAACCAAATGCTCTCATAGCTGAATAATATTGAGTTCCTAATATGTTTCTTACATCACCTATCGATTTTTCTTTTATCGTTGCTACTAAGTCTTTACCTCTTATAACATCATCAACAGTAATTAAATCGCTACCTATCAAAGCTTCCATACCTGCAACATATTTAGGATCTGACAATTGTGCTAATGTCGCACTTCCTGCAAAATTATTCAATGCAGCAGCAAGTTGCTTTAATACTTCCTCATTAAATTCTTTTATTCCCATTGCTCTGTCTGCCATATTTTCGGCAATTGCAGCTTCAATATCGCTTAATCTTCCCGATTTAGTTTGTTCTCTTAACTTATCATAAGCCTCTACAACATTGTCGTAATCCAATCCTATAAATTTGAAAAATTCTCTTGTCTCTTTCAAATTCAATTTCGCGGCAACATCTGTTTCCGTATAATCCGTATATGTCATTCCCTCAAATTGTTTCTTTAATGTCACTGTGTAATCTTCTCCCATAATATCTTTTTGGAAGTAAACACTTGATAAATCAACCATACTGGCTTCGTATTTAAATTCTATCTTATCTCCAAATTCTCTTACAACTTCCGATCTTGACATCCAGAATGCTATAGCACCATCGTTCATTTGTATTTGGCCCGCATCTAATCCTGCCAATGTTAATAACGGACTTATATCCGCAATTTCAACACCTGCATTTCTCAACTGTTCATTTGTCAATTTTCTTATAGCTTTTATCAAATCTTCTCTTGTTGTATTTGTATCAGCATCTATCTTTATCAAGCCTTTTTGTACTACCATTAAATCCAATGCTGTTCCAAGCGAGGTGCTATTTAATTCTTCCAATGTAAACGATCCGGCCAATTGTTCTGCTTGTTCATCTGTTAATCCTTGTCTCTTTAAGAATCTTACCACATAGGCATAATTCGAAGCTACATTATCGGCTTTATTCTCTTTTCTGCTGTAGTTTATACCTGCATTAGCCAAAGCTTTTCTTTCCGGACTGTTAAGATTCTTTCTCAATTCTTTCAATTCATCATATGTAAGTTTTCCTAATAATTTTCCATATTCTTCTTCGAAGTTTCCGTTTGCTATGTTACCATCAAAAAGAGTATCATTTGCCAACATATCTACCGTAATAGAATCAAGCACTCCAAATTCACTGTTATCTCTAACATATTGATATCTTGCCAACAATGTGTCAGCGGAAACATCCGGTCTGATAATAGCAAACAAGCTTCTTAATCTTTCTTCGGACGCTCTATCTATTTCTTCTTGTGTAGGTATTGTCGTAGCGGAATAATTAGGTATATCCGTATTTGCCAATTTAACAACATCATTGACGGTTACATTCTTTTTACCTCTTAAGCCTTCCAATAATGTTTTCTGATCATCAGATAAACTCAATGCCGGAGATTTAAATAAAGTAACTATCGATTCCAAAATCGTTACCGGTAAGAAAAGCATATTCATTGCCATTGTTACTATCGGATTAACTTGTTCTCCTTTGATTATTTGAGCCATCTGTTGTTTGTCTTTCATCGAACTTAATACAGGTATCTTGGCTCTTTGAGTTGTAGACAAATACTCGGTTAATCCAACCATATCACCATTGCCTAAATACTGTAAAACTCTGTTTCTATCCGTTTTTAACCAATCAACATTAAAGTTTTCATTTGAACGTAAATTTTCCAATGTTTGTGCAACAGAATTATTACCAAATACCAACTTTCCGGAAGATATTTGAGAATTCAATATATCCAATACAATAGGTATGTCCTGTTCCGCAATATTTCCGTTCATATAATCTTCAAATAATTTTTGTTTCATTTCATTTAAAGTTTTTTCCGCTTCCGTTACTTTAGAGTTAGCTCTATTAGCTTCAATTCTCATTGTAAATTTCTCAAATGCTCTTATTATCGGGTTAGTGGATAAACTTTCCATTCTATCTTGCTGTTGTTGTTGAATATCCGTTCTATTCTGTATCGCATTTTGCAAAGCTGCAGTTTGGTCATTAAACATAGCCAATACGACAGGAACATTCTGTCCATCAAGATTTCCGTTCATATAATCATTAAACAATTTTTGTTTAATACCTTCCAAATCTTTCTCCGCTTTTGCTACTTGAGAATCTGCTCTTCTGCTTTCAACACCCATTGTCCAATTTTCAAAAGCTCTTACTATCGGGTTAGCAGATAAATTTTCAGCTCTTTCCTGATGTTGTTGTTGAACATTATCTCTATGTTGTACCGCCTGGTGTAAAGCAGTTGTTTTCGCACTAATTTCAGGAACTGTAAATTGCGGCATTACACCCGTAACACCGGTGTGGCTATATGTTGATAATGCATTTCTTACACTTGCAATATCAACTCCAGCATCCGTTGCCGCTCCTCTTTGTACCACTGGCATTACTGAAATAATATCGTTTAACGTATTTCCGTTTGATTGGTTAGTTGTTAATAAATTTACATCTCTGCTTTGTAATCTGACAACATTATTTATTGCAGAAATAACAGCATCTTTATTTACAACCGTAGGAACATCTTTAACATCGTTACCCAAAATAGCATTTATGGTTGCAACAGAAGATTTCCCTGCAGGATATCCGGTTTGTGTATATCCCAACATTTGCAAAGCATAACCTACAGAAACAGAACCTCTTTCTGTCAATTCATAACCATTATGCAAACCTTGAGTCTGCAATACTCTTACCACTTCAGATCTTTCCGAAGAATTTAATCCAATTCTCGACAATGATGCCTCTAAATCCGCTGTCGAGCGAACATAAGGTCTGTCTGCTTGAGAAACCGCACCTTTTGCATTGTAATTAAGTGCTCCGCTTTGTGCAACAACTCTATCTTCGGCTTCCCTACCGCTATAATCACTGCCATAAACTCTGGCATTAATCAAATCTAAATATTGATTATTTGTAACTTGAGAAGGAATACTCTCTTTCAAAACAGCTTTTTCTTTATCGGCATAATATGTATTGATTGTTGAAATATCGGATTCAAAATATACATTAATATTCTTTATAATTCTACCATCAGTTGTAACTTGTGCTTGATCACTGAAACGAGTACCCAATACTCTACCTACCAATTGCTCAACCGCTGATTTATAACTGAGATGAGCATCAACAGCATATAAATTAACATGTGTATTTTTATCTACACCTTCAACGTTTTCAATGTGTATATCAACACCTCTACCTAATTGCTCATATGTTCCAATAAAGCATTTGTATTGTCCGGCTTTGTTATCTGCATATATTAAACCCATTTCTTTTGACATTCCGGCATCGAACCATGCAACCTTACCCATAGCCTGACCTGTTTCATCTACTGAACAATCTCTGTCACTAAGAACACCCAATAACTTTGTATAATCTTTAAATAAGTCTATTTTAGCTTGATTATTCAAAGCCATTATTGTGATATCACCATTTAGAATTGATACTATAGCTTTTTCAAATGCGCCGAATGATGTTTGTGCCGGTTGAGAAATATGTAATGCAACAACCTTATCACCTTTATCAACATAGCTCGTTACATCGGTAAGTTTTACAGATGTTGCAGGAGTATAATAATTTGCATCAAATCCCATTGCTTGTTGTGCCGAAGCAGAATATGTACCTGTTAAACCTATAAAACCACTGGCTTCTCTTATTGCTTGTATTATTGCAATGGAACTGTGTTCTCTGTCTCCTATACCGGTCATACCGCCAATGCTTTCCGGCGTTACTCCCTTTACCATTCCGTTTAATATTTCCGCTTCAACAATCTGTTTATAACCTACACCCGGAACCAAATCTATAAGGGCACCGTTACATATAAGCATAACTTTATAAGAACCATCCTCCGCTTTGCCTATACCATAATCTACACCATATGTCCAAGTTAATTTAGACATAAGAACATTATTTAAAACTTCTTGTAATGAATAACCTGAACCAAACAAATCATTCTTATTTCCTACTCCGCTTATCTCTTTAACAAATTCTTCTAAGATTTGTTCATATTGAGATTTATAAACTTCACTGTAACTGTCATTTGATAATAAAACTTTCGTTCTCTCATTAATACTCATTTCCAAAGCAACTTTAACCAAGCCCAACATTTCTGCGGAAGCAGAGCCTTCAGCAACAACAACTCTGCCATCTACAATAGTAAAGCCTTCCAAGATTGACTTTATCTTTATTCCCGTAGAGCTATCTGCACCTACTTTAGCCAATAAGCTTTCCAAATCTGTTCTTATATCCGTAATATCTTTTTCTGTTAGAGTGTTGTTTTTAAATCTATCTAATTTCTCCAACATTGATTTGTAAACTGCATCGCCTTTTAATACTCCTTGCATTTGTTCAACAGCTTTTTGCAGATATTGACCACTACCGTCTTTATCTGTTAATGCAGTGAAGAATTTATACATATCGGAATCTTTAGATTCAAATCCCGAAGAAGAACTGGACATAACCTTAGATAAATATACCGCCATATCCGCTTCATCACCCAAAATCAATCCGACTTTACCTTTTAATGGAGAATTTGCATCAAGCATAGCAAATCCAAAGTCCGTATATGTCATAAATAAAGCGGTCTTTGTAGTCAAATCGGATGTAATGTTATCTTTATCTGCTTTTAACATCTCATACTTATTACCATACAATCCGCCTACTCTCTTTAACAAATTATTAACGTTGGTATCTATATCGGCACAAATAATAGTGAATTCCCCTTGAATGTCGTTAACAAGTTTCAATGAAGGAAATAAAACAGCAACAACAGATGTTTTTCCGGCTCCGGTTCCAAAGACATTAATTTCTTGTATTTTTGTCAAAACTTCTTTCATGTCTTCACTGGATATTGCAGCATTGTTTCTAAATGCTCTCAGAATAGTATTGTTGAATATACCATTTATACCTTCATACAATTCCTTTGAGAAGCCATAGCCGCCACTAAGACAATTTCCTATTTGCATTTCCAAACAGGAATTAAATAATGCTACCATTTGTTCTTCCGTTGCAGACACTTTTCCATCTTTGGCAGCACTTATACCTTTTGCAGGATCGTATACTTTTTGGTCTTCGCCGAAGAAATTTTGATATACTTTTGTCAAATCTGCACTGGCAGATATTCCGCTTTCTCCATATCCGTATATACTTGCATGAGCCAAATCGAATTTCATGGTAGCCAAAGTTTGAATATCAAACGATATTTTAACTCCCGTACCTAAATCCAGTTTAGTTTCCAAAACATCCTTACCTTTAAATTGTTTTGCAGCTTCGCCGTCTTTCATCAAATTATCTTGAATATTCTGAGTAAATTCGGCCATCTTTGTATTATATTCCTGCATAACATTTTTAAATGAATCCGATGCTAAAGTTTTTAACAATGCAACATCTGTCCAATCTAAGAAATGAGTTAAACCTATTCTTAAACTTCCTTTAGCTTCACTTATTTTCGAAAGCAAATATAAACTTTCACTATCATGATAAGCCTTCTTTTGTTCTGCACTAAGATTATTCCAACTATCACGTATTTGATCATGTGTTGTTTCTATAGCACTCTTTGCTTTTTCTAATGCTTCTTGCTGTTGCTTACATTCAAGAGTTTCAACAAAGTCTTTTACATTTTCATGATTCTTGGATATTTCCGTCAAAGCATCTATAAATACACCGGCATAAAGAGCATCTTCTGCATATAATTTATCCAATGCACTTAATATCTTCATTCCTGTTTCTAAACCTGCATCGGTCTTAGCAAACTCATCAAATAATCCGGAATAAGTTAATTCTCTTCCATTAATATTGAAAGTTCCGGTTTTAGCTTGTTCTATCATAGCTTTTGTTGCTGAAGCAAAATTGGAAATAACAGCATCTTTAACACTAACTTGTTCACCGTTTTCAATAACAAATCCATAGTTACTGTTACTATCACTTAAAATATCGTATAACAACGATGGATTGGATCCTATAACTTTCAGTGCTGTGAGTTGATAATGTGCTAATACTTCTCCTTCAAGTTTGGTACCTTTTTCTCTTTCTCCGGCTCCATAGTTGTATACTATTTCTTTAAATAAATTTTTCAAGAGTTCGGGCTGGCCACATGCAGCACTTGCTCTAATTGCTGCACCCAACAACATATCTACTTCCAAAGCATTTTTATTTCTGAAATAATCTTGATTTTCAAGTATCTTTTTGGCTGTTTCGGAATAAGTACCGCCTTTTGTTTCTTTTTTGAGTTTAGACATATCTCTTTCAGTCGACCAACTTGTAGCTCTCATAGCCGAAGGAACGAACAACATAGCGGCAGATCCAAATACATATTCAAAGAGACCTTGTTCTTCTTCTCCTTTTTGGAACGAACTCAATCCTAAGTTTTCTAACATGCCATAGAAGGCAGAATCAGCCAACATATCATCCAAGTTTTTACCTAATCCACCAAACAATTTTTCTGCTACTGAATATTGCAACATATTTATAGGTTTGGTTATCATTGACATAATAGCACCACCTGTAAAGCTCATCCATTTACCGCCAAGAACCAAACTTGGTAATGCCGTTATACCACCCTCACCCCAAACTGTAAATACTTTAGATAAAAGGCTTGCTTCTTCATATGTGGCTGCTTTAAATATTGCTGCTCCCGGAATTGCCATACCGAAGAAGTGGCTTTGGAAGAAACCTGTTCCAAATGAACTCTTAACAGCTGCCCATCCGTTTTGATCATCCAAATCACCGAATAACATTAAATTATATTTGTCGCCTATACTGCTAAATTGTTTTCCCCAACTATTCCAGAAATCACCGTAATCAAATGCTTCATAACCTTCATTACCTGCATTCAACCAATTGTTAATTTTTCCTGTAATAGGAGCAACTATAGCATTTAATATAGGTGACAATACATTAAATCTCATCAAATCTATACCGGATGTTATACCTTTTTGTAAAACACTCGCAGGATTGTATACCACTTCTCCTATTGTTCCCCAAATATTTCTTGTTGACCAATTATATCCGAGTTGAGGGTTTATCACTCCTATAGTAAATCCTGCAACAAATCCTATACCAAACTCAACAGCTAATCCCTTTAAGTCAATACCTTCAAATATTTCTCTGCCATTCATAAAGTTCTGAGCTATTGTTCCCATTAAATTCATTAACGGTATAGCAACACCAACCGATAAACCTGTAAACAAAGCATTTGTTACACGATTTCCGCCAACAAGACCAGCAGTAACATTTGCTTTACCTCTTTCAAATAAAGTTTTTGCATCTACTTTAGAAGGCGGCGCTGCATTTCTTGCTTTTAATGCACCATTATATTGAGATATAGGATTTATAATACCTACAGAAACAAGTATTAATAAATCTGATGCTGCAGCTCTTAAATCACCTTCAACAAAAAGATTATGTACAAAAGATTGTGAAGTTTTTACTAATATTACCGAATCCAATACGGTATTCATTGCAAATCTTGTAACAAGGCCTGCTTTTCCGAGGAATCCGCTTGCAGTGTTGAAACCCACACCTAAAGTTTTAGCCCCGAAATATGTAGAGAAGCCTATAAGAGCTCCCGATAAAGCACCTACACCTATTCCTTCCAAAACATTACCACCGTTGACTCCAGCTATAATTCCACCGGCAGTAGCTCCTACGACAGCTCCTCCAAAGGTATATTTCATTGCGGTTTTAAAAGTTGCTTTCAGCGTCTCTTTCAGTGCACCATCAAGTAATAAGCTGGCACCCATTTTACCTACGGAAGTGCCAATCATATATGCGGAGAATAAATCTATACCTAAACCTAATAAGTTCGAACCGAAATCATCATAGTTGCCTGTTTCAAAACATCTTGCAATACCGGCACCGTGTTCAAATGCCGCCGGAGCTACAAATATCGCAGCAGCAACACCCGCAGCGGTACCTACTGCTACCATAGCCAATAAAGAAGCTTCTACCGCCAAACTTGCACCTAATGTACATATTGCAGCTACAACACTAACCGCAATCACCGCAGCTACGGCAAGAGCACCGCCTACTATTTCCCAAGCTGTTTTCTGATAATATTTACTATCTATATTACCGGTTGCATCTACTTTTGCATCTTCTGTTACTCTTCTGCCACCAACTATAGAATCTTTTTTCCAAGTACTTCCTTCTCTTGTAAATGTATCTTTTGAAAAATCCTGAGCCATTGTGGAAGTACTCCAACCGGTTATGGTTCCTTCGAATGTCGTAGATTTTCCATCTTCAGCTTCCGTCAATTTACCATCAAACAATGCTGAAGATTTTCCTGCAAGAAAACTCTTATCGGCATTAGGATCTTTTTCATCTAAAACACTACCCTGCATTGTTCCGGAAACATCTGATTTTCCGGATAGTACATTCAAGCCATATCCGCCACCATTTTTATCTTGATTCAATTGGATAATGCTTCCTGCACCAATATTATCTATATTAAATACATCATCATCGTTTTTATAAGTAATAGGCTTACCATCTGCACCTCTCAATGACACAGTGTCTGCCAACACAAAATGTCCGGCTTCATCACCACCAAAAGTTGCACCGTCCAATTCAATAATTTCGCCGTTAGGGCCTGTAGTGTATACTTTTTCATCTGTAGAAAGAGTTACACTGTTTCTATGCAATATTGTTCCCAATGATATTCTGTCACCGACAACAACATCTGTTGCCAACTCTACATCTTTGCTTGGCTTAAAGTTAGGATCGAGATTCGTTGCTTCTATTCTTCCAGCATCTGCATTACCGACTAAACCGGAAACTTGGAAGTTTTCTATATACTGTCCACTGTCAAGTTTTTCCGAGAATAAATCTATTGTATCAATATCACTTGTTGTTATTGTTGCTATACCGGAAGCATCATTGAGATTTGCAATACCATTATCTGTTTTAAATCTAATACCGAAACCAACCTCGTCATTATTTGCATCATGAATATTATTCATAACAGCAAGATAATCCAAAGGATTTACATTAAATTTCATACCGGCAAGATATTCACCGGCATTAGGTAAAAGTTTACCACCGGAATCAACTATACCGGCAAGAGATAACCCTGTACCATTCGTATAATTGGGAGCAATATAATTCCTTACATAATTCGTAGCGGATTGTTCATCTGCGAAAGAAGCTTCAAAATTATTGGTTACTTCGAGCTGACCATTGTGAACAGTCATATATCCGGAATCAAAATTTATTGTCGAAGCTCCGGAAGAGTCTGAGAGATTAGAGCCATTTGCATATATTGTCATACTACCCCAATAAGTTGCTCCTTCTGCATATATCTCAGCTCCACCTGTTTCCATATCTATAGTTACTTTAGTGCCTTTTCCTCTGGCTACATAAGTTGTAACATCCTCATCAATAACAACACCGAAATTATATACTTTGGTTTGAACAGCACTATTTGATTTATCATCCCCGCTACTACCTTCCGATTTATTAGGTACCTGTTGAGTGATATAAGAAGTATCATCTGTTAAATATATATTTTGATCGACAGATCTATCTATTGCGAAGACATTTTTCCCACCGCCTGAAAAATCGGTAAGACCAAGTTCGTAAATAACTTCCATAGCGGGATCATCTGTTTGATTGAAATCTTTATCAACATTTCTATATGTTCCTTTTATACCAAAAACATTATCAGGACCTATTACCGTATAAACACCATCATTTCTAATTCCTAATGTATATATTCCGGAAGGAATATCGGCATCATCACTTAATAACAAAGTATACTTATCTGTTATTACGGTACATTCTGAATTCATCTTCCAATTATCACCGAGACCGGCATCCAAAGCATTGTTAACCGCATTTTCCAATTTTTCTCTTGCATCGGACAAACCTGCTCTATCTATACCGGTTACCGCCCATCTTGTACCATCATATGCCTCACAATAGTAATCAACTGCACTTATAAGTGACGAGAAAATTTCCGATTCGTACGAAGTCATAGTCTCACCATACAAATTATTAATAAGCGCTGTTATTTCTATTTTCTTATCCCCTTCATCACCAAGTCCATATTTATATTGTAAAAATTCAACATAGTTAATTTTTATGGAAGGATTCCCTGCATGGTAAACCATGTATGCCATATTGGCAGCGCCATATCTATCCATATACATTTCGGTAATTTGAACCTCTCCCATATATGCATCATGATCTTTATCGTCAGGATCAAGTGCTTTCTGAATATTTAAGTTAGACAATGTACTTAAAGGTCCATATCCTGAATTCAACATATTTGCACAACTTGATGCATGCATAGCCAACTCATTACTATCCATTTCAGAAAAATCGTATATACCGAATTCACTACAATATGCCCTAAAGATTGAACTTACATAGTATGCATCGACATCAGTCATTTCAACATCGACACCATTATACATGTAGTACCATACCTCTTCCGCAATTGCTCTATCTTCCGCAGAAACTTCAGGAACTTCATAAGAAGGATTATCCTGTTTAGGCATCAAATCAACCATAGCTTCTAAGAACGTTCCGTCTTGTATTTCTTTCATTGTAAAGGATCTTGTTGTTCCATCGGCTTTTGTTAATACTAAAGATTCGCCATCACTACCTACAGAAAGACTATTATCTCCAATCTGACCATTTACAGAGTTAGCTAAATCTCCTAACTGTCCTCTACAATATGTATTTTCCCAATTTGCTATATTACCGGTTTCAGACAATTCAACTATAGTCTCACCATTAGAATTTAATACCTTTGCACCGGATACATTATGCATTTCGTTTCCAACTACATTTATACCTTGTACCCATACTCCGGTTCCTTCATCATATGCAGCATATGCATTAGGATCTGAATTTATGGCACTCGCGCTGAAGTCCGCTCCGCCAAATGTCTTAGTTTCTTCATCAAACGTCAATCCTTTACTTGTTCTTACAATCGCACCTGTCTCGGAGTTCTTTCCGTATGCGGTTACACCCTTTAAGTATCCATCATTATCACGTTCTAATCCGTCAGTCCAATTATCAAGAGCAAAGCCACCTTTTAATGTACCTGTATATCTTATTTTATCTTCCGTTGTTATATCGAATGTTGAACCATCTATGGTAAATATTTGACCGTCTTCGTCCATCGTTATTCCCGTTATCCATGCACCATCCGCGGCTAAACCTGAATAATTTTGACTGTTTGCATTTATTGCTTTTCTACTAAAGTCTGCTCCGCTGAATTTCTTTGTTTCTTTATCAAAAGTAAAGCCACCATTCATTCTTATCTTTCCGGACTTATCATATGCCGTTACATTTATTAAATTGTTATCATCATCATAATACAATCCACCTAGTCCTTTTGCACTATATCCTGCTTTTAAACTGCCGGTATATCTAGTTCCATCTTCATATGTCACATCAAAAGTACTTCCTTCTATAGTCAATATAGTAGTCTCTCTTCTATTTCTGCCTGCCAATGCTATCTCTATTCCTTGTATCCATGCTCCGGTTGTATCATCATATACCGCATATGCAGCCTTATTTGAATTTATTGCATCCGTACTGAAATCTGCTCCGCCGAATGTATTACTTTCTTTATCAAAAGTTAATCCTTCACTCGTTCTTATTAATTCTTTTGTATCCGGATTCGTTCCATATGCATTTACGTTCTTTAATAATCCTGTTTCAGGATTTTCATATTGTAAACCGTCTGTCCAATCATCAAGAGCATGTTCTCCTTGTAATATTCCTGTATACCTTATTCCGTCCACAGTTATATCAAAAGATGCTTTGTCTTGAATAGATACATTCCCTTGCTCATCTACGGTTATTCCTTTTACCCATGCTCCGTTACTTGCCAAACCGTAATAGTTGTCATTATTTGTTTCTATAGCATTTGCACTGAAATCAGCTTTACCAAATGCTATACTTTCTCCTTCTTCGGCAACAAGTGCTACTGTGTTTCCATATCTATTTGTTTCGGCCCTTGTAAATGTCGCACCCTCACCTTTTAATACGGATGGTATTGCGGTATCAGCATCTAATGTTCCTATATATGTGTCTCCAGCACTATCTTTTACTCTTACTGCCGCTCCCTTCGCACCATTTACAGTATACTCATGACCTCTCGTTCCGTCTCCTGTTATTCTTACTCCGCCTACATAATTGCCTTTGTTATCAGTATAGAAATATTTAGGTGTATACGGTTCCGCACCTTCCGCTAATGATGCTTCTAATGCATCTGCATCTGCATTTATTGTTTCTACATCAAAATAATCCGTTCCGAATGTTAAAGATTCTCCTTCTTCAGCATTTGTATATACCGGCGTTCCGAATCTTGTTGTATATGCCGTTGTGAATACCGTATTTGTTCTATTGTTCAATATATCACTTATTAATGTATCTTCGCTTACAGATCCCATGAATACATCATCGGCTCCGCTCTTTAATTGTACCGAGGCTCCTTTTGCTCCGTATACTTTGTAAGGATTATCGTCCGAGCCGTCTCCTTCTATCTTTATTCCGCCAACGTAGTTTCCTTTACTGTCACTGTAGAAGTATTTTGCCGTATATGGCTTTTCTTCTGTTGCGGCTGTTACTTTTGCTGCATCTGCATTGATTGTATCTACACTAAAATAATCCGTTCCGAATGTTAAGCTTTCTCCTTCTTCCGCACTCGTATATACAGGTGTTCCGAACCTCGTTGTATATGCTGTTGTAAATACAGAGTTGGTTTGA
>ODAJ014751139.1_pt1 | contig 37758 bp, 28 predicted proteins | sample 1539241 | NCBI WGS metagenome assembly ODAJ01 (sample SAMN02144231, study PRJEB22623) | gut metagenome | biome: sheep rumen | host: Ovis aries | place: New Zealand
ATTTTGCAGGGCATGAGCGGCAGTCCCATTTACATTGACGGAAAATTAGTCGGGGCACTCGCCGCCACGCTTAAAGAAATGAATCCTTATACATTTTTCATAACCCCGATTGAAGATATGCTCGAAATGTGGACTTTACCCGACCCAAAAGCGCAAGTTAATCACTACAAAATTGCTAAGGTCGAAGAAACTGCCGAACCGGAAAAAGATACCAAACTGGAAATTAAATCCGCAAAAACTACTATCCACAAAAATAAATCCGCAGAAGAATCAACCGAACCCGAAGAAGAACGCATAGAACCTGAAGAAGAACCAGAAGAAATTGAAGACGAACCAGAAGAGGAAACTTTGCAAGAAATGGGCGCGTTCTATCTTGGCGGCTTTAATTCCGATGGCGCAAGATTTTTAAGTCAAATTTTGGGCTTGAAAAAGTTGCAAGCGGCTCCTGCCTCCACCGCCGAACGCGGTATAAAATTCGACGCAACGCTTGAGCCTGGCTCGGCATTAGGCGTCGCGATTATCTACGGCGATTTTTCACTTGGCGCAACTGGTACCGTTACTGCCGTCGAAGGAAAGAAAATTTTAGCGTTCGGTCATTCCTTCACGCACGCCGGCAACGTCAATTATTTCATGACGGACGCTTCAGTTATCGGCTCGATTAGCGGCGCGAATTCTACCGGCGTTAAGCTCGCGGGTATCGGGCATGTAATCGGGCGCGTTAATCAAGACCGTGAATCGGGCGTCGCAGGTATTCTCGGAACTTTTCCCGCCGTCGTGCCCGTCACTGTTACAGTAAAAGATAATTCCTTGAACAAAGAGGAAACTTATAACGCAACTATCGCTTACAATGAAAATCTCGTGCCAAAGCTTAGCGCGTCGATTGCTTATACCGCGCTTAGCAAAATGGCTGACACGCTCGCGGAAAGCACCGTTGATATTGATTTCAACATTAAAACTGACTCAATCGCAGGCGGCGAAATTTCCCGCAAAAATATGTTCTATAACGCTTCGGACGTCGGTCAAGTCGCCGTCCTTGAACTCATGCAAGCTCTTAATCTCGTTTGCTCTAATACCAAACAGGAATCAAATATTTTCGGCGTTGACGTGAACATTGCTTTTGAAACCGAACGGCGCACGGCGTCAATCGTCTCTATCTCTCCCGATAAGAAAAAAGTTAAGCCCGGCGAAACCGTCAACTTAACTGTCGAATTGCAACCCTATCGCAAGCCCACTGAAACTGTTATCGTCCCTTATACCGTGCCGTTGACTGCGCGGCAAGGAAATTTATCTTTGGAAATTCACGGCGGCGCACTCGTTCCTGTAACGCAAGCTTTGACAAGCGCGGCAGGTATCGTGACTGCTGATTCAAACCGCAGTTACGAGGAAAAAATAAATGATTTCCTAAAGACCGGCAAAAATAATCAGCTTGTCGTAGAAATTGGCGCGTCAAATGAAGTCAAAAGCGATAAGGAAATTCGCAAGGAAATTGAGCAAGCTAAAAGGGCGCAGGCGCGGTTAAAGAAGGAAGGCAAAACTCCTAAAAAAGTCGACAACAAGGTTGACACAAATTATATAATCGATAACGTCATGCGCACGACTCTCAGCGTTGAGAAAGTTTAAGGCGGGAGGATTGAGATTTTGGAAAGATTGATAATAAGAGGCGGCAAGCGATTAAGCGGCACCGTTAAAATTAGCGGCGCGAAAAATGCAGTGCTTCCGGTAATCGCGGCGACGCTCTTAGGACAGGATAAAGAAACTTGTTTGGACGAAGTGCCTAACCTTGATGACGTCCGTACAATAAGCGAAGTTTTGCGCACACTCGGCGTCAAGGTTTGTCACGAACCCGATAAAAATAAATTGTTCGTTGACGCTTCGTCGATTGAAAATATAACTGCGCCTTACGATTTAGTTCGGAAAATGCGAGCGTCTTTTCTGATAATGGGACCGTTATTAGCGCGTCTAGGTTCGGCGAAAATTTCATTGCCTGGCGGTTGCGCGATTGGCACTCGTCCGATTGATTTACATCTTAAAGGCTTTGAAGCACTCGGCGCGAAAATTTCCATAGGGCACGGCTACATTGAAGCAGTTGCTCCCGAAGGTTTGAAGGGTGCGCAGATTTATCTTGATTTCCCTTCAGTCGGCGCGACAGAAAATATTTTAATGGCGGCGTCAATGGCTCAAGGGCAAACGATTATTGAGAACCCCGCGCAGGAGCCGGAAATTGTCGACTTGGCAAATTATCTAAACATTATGGGCGCGAAAATTCGCGGCGCGGGCACAAACGTTATCAAGGTCGAAGGCGCAAAAAAATTAATCGCGCACGACTACACGATTATTCCCGACCGAATTGAGGCGGGTACGTACATGATTGCCGCCGCTATGACACGTGGCGACGTTTACATTGCCAACGCGATTAGCGAACATTTAAAGCCCGTCATTGCGAAGTTGAAGGAAGCGGGCGTTAAAGTCGTTGAGGACGTGGACGGAATCCGCGTTATTTGCGACAGGCGACCAAAAGCCGTTGACATTAAGACTTTACCTTATCCCGGCTTCCCGACCGATATGCAAGCGCAATTTATGGCAATGTTGACAATTTCAAACGGAACGAGCATGGTTACTGAAACTGTTTTTGAAAATCGATTTATGCACGTCGACGAACTGCGGCGCATGGGCGCGAAGATTAAAATTGACGGGCGAACTTCGGTTGTTGAAGGGCAGGAGAAATTGACGGGCTGCCAAGTCAAAGCAACTGACCTCCGCGCAGGTGCCGCGATAGTTTTAGCGGCTCTCGTTGCCGAAGGTGAAACGCAAGTTGGATATATTCACCACATTGACAGAGGCTATGATAATCTCGTTCAAAAACTTGTAAGCTTAGGCGCGGACATAAAGCGCGTTGACCAATAAGAAAAGGGGCTTATGCAAAACGCATAGGCCTCTTTCTTTATCTCTTCTTCCAGCCGAATTCCTCGAAACTTTGTCGCCAAGCAATTCGTTCGTAAAAATCTTTCATAGTCGTTGGCGAGTGGAAAATCGGGACGCGCTCCAGTGCAAAGAAGTTACTGCCCTTGTCGACGACGCCATATTTTATCGTAAACGCGCCCTTATAGCCTAAATCCTGCGCAATGCCGGCAATATGCAAATTGTAAGTGCCGGTCGGATAGGCGAGAAATTCAATCGGGTGTCCGAGCTGTTCTTCAAGCAAATTTTTCGAGTTCAAAAGTTCGTTGCGAATTTCGTCGTCGGGCAATTCTTCAAGCTTAGGATGCGTCAGCGTGTGCGATTCAATCGTTATGCCGTTCGCTTCCAATTCCTTAAGCTGTTCCCACGTCATATAGTTGGGATAAACGCTCGTAAACGAGGGAATAATAAAAATCGTCGCCCGCAAGCCATATTTTTTCAAAATCGGGAAAGCGTTTGTATAGTTGTCAATGTAGCCGTCGTCGAAAGTTATTAGGACGGGCTTTGGCGGCAATTCGATTTCGCCATTCAAGCCGGCATAAAGTTCATCTGGCGTTATCGTGACGCAACCGCTATCCGCCAAGAATTTCATTTGCGCATCGAAGTCGCTTATTGGAACCGCAAGATAGGTGCTACTGTTAGCGACTTGATGATAATTGAGCACGAGAATTTTTGAGCCGTCGGCGATTTCGGCGATTTCGTCGAGATTTTGCGCTTGCGAGTGATAAAAGCTCAGCCCGATAACAATCAACGCAATCAGAAAAATCTTTTTCATTCCTAATTCCTAATTGCATTAATCAGCGGGGCGTTCGCCAGTCTTGCCGGTGAACTTGTGATAGTTGCCGCCCTTGCGACGCTTCAAAAGCTCCGTGAAAACGTCTTCGGGCTTTATGCCGTGCCACGCCAGCAAAACTAAGCAGTGATACCACAAATCGCCCATTTCGTAGACAATCTGCTCAATGTTATTATTTTTCGACGCAATGATAGTTTCAACTGCCTCTTCTCCGACCTTCTTTAAAATCTTGTCGTGCCCCATGTTGAAAAGATAATTGGTGTAGGAGCCTTCGACGGGGTTGCGCTGACGGTCTTTAATGACGGAATACAATTCATAGAGAACGAGCGATAAATCTTCAGGCGGCTGTTCAATGACGGCGGGCAAATTTTTATTTTCGTCGAGCCTACGCCCGCTGAAGCAGGAATAAGTTCCGGTATGGCACGCGACGCCCGTTTGATGAACTTTTACCAAGAGCGCGTCGCCGTCGCAGTCGTAGTAAAGGGCTTTGACTTGCTGAACGTTGCCGCTTGTTTCGCCCTTTTTCCAAAGCGTCTTGCGCGAACGGCTATAAAAATGCGTGTAACCTGTCTCAAGCGTTTTCTTGAGTGATTCTTCATTCATGTAGGCGAGCATGAGAACTTGCCCGCTTTCCTCCTGCACAATCGCGGGAACTAAGCCGTGCTGATTAAATTTAACTTTGCTGATGTCAATTTCCATGAAAAAGGCCTCCTTTGACTCGCTGATATTTTAGCGAATTTCGGGAGGCAAGGCAAGCTTATCAGTTAGTTCAAATTAATTTCCGCTCAAAAGCATATTATCTGTCGAAGATTGCGCAATCTCGTAATTGTGTGTTGTTAAATTCGTTCTGCCTAAGGTGTCGTAGGAGCCGTATCTTGTCGGCGGAGCGGGCAAATCGGCAAATTGAATATCGCCGTGTTCGTCAACAAACATTTCTATTCCGTTCTCATCGGTGATTTTATAGCAAGGCTTTTCCTTTCTAGAATCATCTTTGGCGTAATATGTTCGCGTGTTGTGAACTGATAATTCAGATATATTAGTATAATTATTATTGTCTAAAACAAAATCGTCGTCATCTTTTAGGCGCATATATTTTTGAGCGACAACAAAGCCTTGAAAATTATCTTTGCTGTCGCCGATAACGACGACGGGACTATTTGGCGCGTAGAGAATTGCGCGGAAAGGCTCTTTGAGATTTAAAATCACGGGCAAAGATTTTCTATGCAATACGTTCGGATTATTTTTATGTTCAGAATAAATGTCGTTAGTTTCGGGGCCGTCATAGAAAATTATATAGGGGCGGAATTGCGGGTCGGAATTAGATTCATTAGCATTAATAATTATTTGGTTAATGGAGTTTAAAGCGCGATTCTTTTTCTTGCTATTATAATTGGCTTTTGCTTCGTCGCTTACAAGGTCAGTTGCGTAAATTATAGGCTCGCTTTCAATGCGCGTCCACAAAACGTCAGGGGCTTTATCGGGGCGAACTTTATAAAAACCGTCAAAGTTAATGCTCGTGTGTATCCGCAAAGTTCTTATAATCGTTTCTCCGCTGGCGTAATTATCCCAATTCTTTTTATATCCATTGTTAGTATTTGAATAGTTTATCCATGAATTTTCATATGCCGTTTTCAAGTCAGTAGTTTTTGCCATTTCCCAGACCGTCGACAAATCCCAATCTTCGGCAATAAATTTATCGTTTAAATTAACCTCTGGTCCGAAGTCGACATTTATTGAATCCAATTTATCCCATGTGTAAGGCAAGCCGACAAGCTTTTCTGTTGTTGACGTTCCAGCTTTATAAGTTTCGCGTGCGTTTACTGCAGGATTGGTTTCGTTGTTTATGGAAGCCGCATTGGCAAGGACACTGCTTGTTTCGCCGTAGCGGTCAACTATTCCGTCGTTGTCGGTGTCGTTCACGTCGTCTTTAATGGTTACGGTTTGCGTCCGATAAAAATTGCCTGCGGCGTAGTGATTATACAAATCCTGAAAGTGATTCCACGCTCCGGAGTAAACTGCATTTCCGAAAATCGCTTCATACTGCGTCATAGTTACGCCATTTTTAACAACTGTGCTTGTATTACTTTTGTAGGCGTTTTGAACTTCCCAGTTGCCGATAATGACATTTTGGTTTCTATCTTTTTCTATATCTGCCTTGAATTGCTCCGATATTTTGAGCGGGTTATCTGGCAAGAAGGGCATATGGCATATCGGGCAACAAATTCATGCTCGGCATATCTATTATCGAAGGCGGGTTAATTTCTAAGGAACTGCCATTAACTTTTTCATTAGTATCAATGGCAATAGCAGTTTTACTCATCATAGCAACGGCAGTAACGGGCGCGTCCATATCGTCAAACCAACCGGGTAAAAAGAAATGCTTAATCGTATCTTTGAGCTGAACGACGAAATAAAGGTTATTGTCATGTTCGTAAATTATCGGGGCATCGTGTTCAATTTCGTTTTTCGTCCAGGAATTGATTAGAATTTCTTCGTTGCCGGATAAATTTTTACTGGCGTATCCTCTTGTCGTTTCGTGGCTTTCGGTTATCGTTTTGAGTTCGGATTCATTTGAATGCCTGTATTGATTGCTGACTGTGCCGGGATATTTCCCGACGAGCGCGACGCTTTTGTAATTGGAGAAATTAGTTTTATCTGTGAGAATTTTTTGGGCACCAGCAACCGCCGCCGCGTCAGCCGCATTTTGGAGCCGCGACACGTTCAAATAGTACCAGCCCAAATCGAGTACAGCTCCGAGCAACAAAATAAAAATTGGCATAAGGAACGCGAAAAGGACTGAGACTTGACCGCTTGGCTTGAGTAACTTTGCAAGACGGATAAAACATGAAGATATTCTTTCCTCCCAATAAACATTCCGAAAATTTTTACTCGTATTTTATCTTAAAGTGCTGATATTTTCAATCCCATTAATTAAAATTTTGTTAATATTAGTATATTTGATTCTTAATACTACGCGCTTAATTGATTGCGTTTGCGCATAAAAAAAGACGACCGCGCAGGTCGCCAAAAATTTTGGATTATTCGCCGCTCAAAAGCATATTATCTGCTGAAGATTGCAGAACCTTGTAACCTTCCGTTGAAAAATCTGTTCTATCGAAATTGTCGTAAGTACCGTACCTTGTCGGCGGGGCGGGCAAGTCGGCAAATTGAATGTCGCCGTGCTCCTCATCGACGAACATTTCTATTCCGTTCTCGTCAGTGATTTTGTAGCAAGTTTTGCCGGTTGCCTTATCTTTATACTTCCGAGCACCGTAAATCGATAAATTTTTTATATCGGTGTAGTCGACAAAATCGAAGTCGTCGTCATTTTTAAGGCGCATATATTTTTTCGCGACGACAAAGCCTCTGAAATTATCTTTAGCGTCGCCGATTATAACGACGGGGCTGTTGGGCGCGTAGAGAATCGCGTTGAACGGCACATTGAGATTTAAAATTATCGGCAACGATTTGCGGTGCAGGACATCATCTCGCGACGCATAGGAGCTGTAAACGTCGTTGGTTTCGGGTCCGTCGTAGAAGATAATGTAGGGGCGGTAATATTTGCCGTTTTCATCTTTGCCGGCGTTTGATTTATTGGCGTTGATTATTATCTGATTGACTGAGTTTAAACCCGCAACAGATTTCTGACTTTTATAATTAGCTTTGACTTCATCACTTATAAGGTCGGGATTATAGAGCATGGGTTCGCTTTCAATGCGTGCCCACAAAACATCATAGTCTGGACCAGTGTCTTCTGGTTTTCGCTTGTTTTCTTCTTGTCGGTCATCATTATCACGAGCTGTATAAACGCCGTCAAAGTTAATGCTAGAATGTATCCGCAAACGCTTAACTGCTGTGCCATTGCTACCACTCTGCCAGTCGGTGTTGCTAAAAGTTACATTAGTGTTGTCTAACGCTAAATCCCAGTCTTCTTCTAGCCACTTGGATTTGGGATTTTCTTTAAAACTGACTTCTACTCTAAAATCGATATTTATCGAATCCAACCTATTTGCAGTGTAAGGCAAACCAACATCGGCCGGACCAGCATCGTTCGGACGCACGTAGGAGGCATAAGTTTTTAATCTCTTTACTTCAGGATTGTAAGCGATACTATCTTTATCGGTGTTTATGGAAGCCTGTGTTGCGGCAACGCTACTTTTCACACCATAACTTGTTATATTGCCGTCATCGTCTGTTTCCACATCGTCAAGAATAGTTACAGTTCCCGTCCGATAAAAACTGCCCGTCGCGTAGTGATTATAAAAATCTTGGAAGTGATTCCAGCGTTCGGAGTAAACTTCAGTCCCAAAAATTTTTTTGTATTGTGAATCAGCAGTACTTGTTGATTTTTTGTTTTTGTACGTATTCTGAACTTCCCAGTTGCCGACGATAACATTTTTATTCTTTGAAAGGTTCAAAGTGTTTTTTAACTCTTCCGAAATCACGAGCGGGTTATCGGGCAAGAAGGGCATATCAGGCAACAAATCCATAATCGGCATATCTGGCGTTGAAGGCTTAGTAGGTTCGCTAGAATCGCTAGAAGAGCTTGTATTAGCAGGAACAGCAACAGCAGTTTTACTCATCATAGCGACGGCGGTAACGGGCGCGGTCATATCGTCAAACCAGCCAGGCAAAAAGAAATGCTTTATAGTGTCTTTGAGCTGGACGACGAAATAAAGGTTATCATCTTGAGCGTAAAGCGTGGGACCTTCGGTTTCGACTTCATTTTTCGTCCACGAGTTGACCAATACGCCTTCTTCGCCCGACAAATTTTTTCCGGCATAATCTTCGGCGACAGTTTTGCCGTTTTCAATCGTCGTCAATTCGTAAACGTCATTTGCTCGATATTTATTACTGACTTTGCCGGGATATTTAGAGATGAGCACGACGTTTTTATAGTCGGAAAAATTTTCGCTATTAATGAGCGTTTGAGCACCGGCGACCGCCGCCGCATCAGCCGCATTTTGGAGCCGTGACACGTTCAAATAGTACCAGCCCAAATCGAGTGCTACTCCAAGAAACAAAATGAAAACCGGCATGAGCAAAGCAAAAAGAATTGAAACTTGACCGCCTTGTTTAATCGACACTACAAGACGAGATAGAGTGGAAAAATTTTTTCTAAACATTTTGAAAATCTCCCTTCTGTGCAGTATTGTCAAGAATCACTTTTATGCGTATTTGAATTAGTTTTTATATTTTACTCCACTCTATTTTTGTTTTCAATACCATAAATTAATTTTGCATTAAACTTATATTACATTTCATGCATAATTCACGGTTTCTAATTACTAATTCCTCATTCTTAATTGACTTTACGTTGCCCACTTCATGAGCAAAGATTCTTCTTCTTCGGGAGTGAGCACGCTGCCTTCTATCATTTTCTGCGCGACTTCCTGCGACTTGGCGAAAAGTTCAATAAAGTTGCAGTCGTAAATCTGATTGAGGTCTTGAAGAAGTTTTTCAGCCTCCGCAAAAGATTTAGAATCAAGATTGTTGACTGCGCGGCGGTCGCAAATCATGCCCATTGCCAAAAGGCAAACGCTAATCTCGACGTTATTCAAATTGCGCGAACGAATCACTTTGCATAAATCGCTGATAACCTGCTCGCGCCTTATCGCATAATTAATCGGGCGACCGTCGATTTTGCAGGCGACGCCCAAAGCATGCGCCGAAATTTGTATGCCGCTTGTCATACCCGCCAAAACTTTTGCGCAATCTTTTCTGAACTCGCTGTAAATCCAATCGACTTCAGTTTTGGTTATCGCGTGCGTGTACAAATTCGCCATGCGGAATTTCTCATTGTTATGCAGGTTGACAAGTTGGGCAATGTCGTCCTCACTGCCGCACATTGACAGAGTATAGACGCATTGAATTTTCGTATTCATTTTCAAGCCGCCGGGTCTGCCCAAATTTATTCCAGGATTATAAAGTTCTTCGTCAAGCTGATAGAGGCAAAGACGCGCCAAACGTCTTTTTTGTTGAACCGTCCAATCGCCGCCAATTTTCCTAGCGATTATGACGCAACGCAATTTAAATGATTCTTCGCGGGAATTTTTAGCATCGTCAAGCATTTGCAAGAGCGGTTCGGCAAATTCTTTGTGATTACTCGCCGCTAAAATCGTATTAACATTGAGCTTGAGCATTGCAGAGAATTTAACGTTATCATCTTTATTGCGTTTCCTGAAAGCGTCGTCAACATTGCGGCAAAGCGAACGAATTGTATTGAGTTGGGTTTTAGCATTGACGCGCCCACCGAATTTCGCAATCAGTTTTGACTTGGGACCTTTTTCAATGCCCGTCGCGATAGAAATTGTCGCCGTGCCATAATCCATAAGTTCAAGCCCGCGCTCGTCTCGACAAGTCGCCGCGTCCATGCGAATTATTTTATCTTCGTCCATAAAAATGCTAAACGTTACGAAAGTATCCGTTTTCATGCGCGAATATTTTTCCGGAAATTCAATATTGCCCTTCGCGATAATTTTATAACTGCCGTCCGCCTCGCAACGTGCAATCGGTACGCTGATAACATTTTTGCCGGGCGGAAGTCTGAAGCCCGTAAACCTTTCCGACGTGTAAGGCAATTCCTTTCCTGCAGGAATAATTTCTTCGTAATTGCCGCCGAATGTAACCAGATAAAAACTTTCGTTCAAAATGTTACTGCCGAAAACAACGCCGATTGAGCGGTCAGCATTAGTAATAGTTCTTTTCGCAGGGATAATTTTTTGCGGCGTTTGAATTGGCGCGGATTCTTCTGGCAATTCGTTCTTAACTTCGTCGGCAAGTTCTTTATCGTACTTGTGCAAAAAATAATGATAGACGGCGGCTCCGCGAGCAACAGCTTGGTCGGGGTCGAGCGCAACAATCGGTTCAAAGCCAAAAAATTTCTTCAGCCGATTGATAACCATATAAAAGCGTGACATGCCGCCATTCATAATCACAGCATCGACTTTGACATTTTCGTTGCCGAGTTTGATTGCGGCTTTATGTAGCACGTCGAGAATAGGCAGGATAATATTTTTCTGCTTGCCAAATTTTTCAATGACGGCGGGAAGATTTTTATAATCATCAAAGTTAAGTTCTTCGCCCATAAAATCGCGCCAAATTTCCTCCAACTGCGCGGCGGTGAAACTATCGCTGTAAGCATAACCGGTCGTGCCGATATTGCCGCCGACGGGGAAATCTTCTTCCTCTTCCCACCAGCCGGAATTGTCGCCGCCAAAAGCGTCGCTTTTCTGTGCGCTGACTTCCAACTTTAAATTTTCGGCGTGAACCAAAAGCTGACTCATAACGCTTTTTTCCTCCACGCGAATTTTTTTGACAATATCGGCGTGCGTTCCGTATTGATTCAAATAATGGTCGAACATTACCCTTGCCAAACATAAATCAAAATCGTCGCCGCCCAAAAGCGTATAACGATTGGTCGCAATGTCTTGGACTTTCAAAATTTCTGGCGCGTCTTCGCGTCGGGAAATTTCATGCAAAGTAATATCAAGGGTGCCGCCGCCCAAATCGAAAACCATTACATTTTTCTTTGAGCTTAAATCTAAAATCTGCGCGGCAATTTCTCCGTTGCGCACTTGATTAATAAAATCATAAATGACGGCTCGCGGCTCGGATAACAAAATTTGTCGTGGGGAGCCGTCCGCCTTGCGAATTTTTATTCCGGCAAGTTCAGCCGCTTTTAGTGTCGCTTGCCGCATTATGAAATCGAAATTTGCGGGAACCGTGATAACTGCGTCATCAATTTTTTCAAGGTGATAAATTTTGGCGGCGTTGCGTAGCATATGTTCTAAAATTCGCGATGAAACTTGCGCAGGCGTTTTATCAGGCACATTTGAAGAAAGCCCTTCGGCAAGTTCCTTTCCCATCTGACTTTTGATTGACTTAGCGACAAGATACGGACGAAGAGGATACCTGCCCTTCGCGAAGTCTCCGACAATCGGCTGATAATTTTTTTCGTCGTTATAGTAGACGCAACTTGGCAGAATAGGACTTTTCTTTAGGGTGAATTTTGCGCCTTGCCCCGCGTTGAACATGTCAACGGCTCTGTCAAGGTCAACAACTTTGCTGACAATATTTCCGTTCGGACGAATATTCAGCGTCGCCAAAACAGAATTTGTCGTGCCTAAATCAATTCCAACGCATAAATCGTTATGCTCTTCTCCATTGATAATCATTTTAAAGCCCCCTTAGCTAACTTCCTTCAATCTCGGACGTGCAATTTGTACGTCCTTATTTTTATAAACCCAGCCAGGCGACAGAACTTTGACGCGCTTAACTTCGGTCGTGTTGAGGAAAGGCGAGCCTTCATAGTCGCAACTTTCGACTTCATCAAAGCGCATTGTCTGAACCGAGCCGGGTTTCAAAATCGGATTAATTTCGCTATCGCGAATGAACTGCGCCAAACGCTCAATCAAAATGAACAAGCCGCCAATTTCGGGCGGGAGCTGAACTTTATCCTTGCGCAGTTGACGGACGCCATTACGCGCACTCAAAACCGCGTCGAGTATGCAACCGTATTTCTCGGAGTTAAGGCGCGAAAAAAATTCGACCAAATCATTTTGATGACTTTCCCTAATGCGGTCTTCAAATTCATCTTGCAAATCTTTAAGCAACATATCGGAGCGATTAAGCATGTTTTCGAGTAGCTCAATTTTTTCCTGCTGTGAATCTTTCTTTTCGCCTTTGGAGCCGCCTTTCGGGCGCAAGCAAATATTTCTAAGGAAATCGCTAGCTTCGGCGAGAAGGTGTTTCATATAAACGTTGCCGAATTTTTCGAGGGAATCGGCGTCAGTGCCGCTATCAAGTTCGGGGTGCTTGACGTAAAGCATAAGGCAAGCAATGCGCTCTTGAACTCTATAGCGTTCGTCGTCGCGGGTATAAATGATTTTATTGCGCAACGCCACATAGTTTTCGTAATCTTTAGGCTTATGCGTTTCGAGAGCCTTAGCGAAAGCCTCTATCATATCTTCAGCCCAGTTGAGCAATTCGGCGCGCTTAGCTTGAAAACTCAAACGATTAGTTTTGAGGATTTTGATAATGTCGTCGTTGCCCAAGCGGGTATTATAGCGGTCATTCATTTCGTCAGCGCAGCGGCGCGGGTCAAGGGTTTTCACTTCGCAGAAAATTTTAAGCACGCGATTTTCTAAAACGTAATCGTCATAAGAGGACGCCGAGAGATTTTTATTTTTACGCTCAACGGCCTTGTGAAGGTTTTCAATAAATCTTTTAACAATCGGGTCGGTGATGTTTATCATAATGATAAATCCTCCTTGTCAAAGTTCAAATGTCTCACAGTTATTAAGAAAAATAAAGCTCGTCCTTGAGTCAGGGGGCATTTTTAAAAAGTGCCCAAACAGTGTACGCGCAAGACGTTACGACGCTTTAAACGTTATCGCCGCGCCTTTATAATTCAAATGGCTCGCAATTATTCGGAAAAATAAAACTCGTCCTTGAGTCAGGGTCGTTCATTAAAACTTGTTCTAAGGTCGTGCCCGCGTGGAAAAGTTTATCTGGTGGGCTGTGCACTACAACGCAAGTTTTAGGATTAACGCGGCGAACAAATTCAACCGTCGCTGCAAAATCGTCGTGCAGTGAGAAATCGCCGTTCAAAATTTCAAGTCCGGAATGTATTGGCGGCGGTTGCGTCGATAAAATTACGCAAGGTCCTCGCGGCATAAAATTTATCGAATGATTTTGTTCGCTCATTATCGGGATACGCAAATTTTCAAAGCGGTGGACGATTTTCATAACGCGATTATCAATAAGGATTTCGACTTCGGGCAGAAATTTATTTATCAGCGTGATAAGCTCGACGCCCTTGCTAATTTGCGTGACTTGGCAATAAACGGATTTACGGTGGCGCAAGGCGTAATGAATTTTATTCAGAATTTTTTTCAAGGCAGAGTCGCTATCGCCGAAACGTCGGTAATTTGGGTGGCGTGCGTGCAGTCCGCACAGAATCAGAATATCGACTTTAACGTTGGGAAGGAGTGCCGTGCCAACAAGTTGCGTCGGGAATGTCGAATAGTCGCCCGTGTACAGAATATTTTTCCTGCGAAAATTTACCAGCGTCATCATTGCGCCTGGAATATGTCCGGCTTGATGAAAACTTATTTTAAGTCGCGGCAGAGGAATTCTTTGCAGGAATGCGACCGACGAAATATTTTCTTCAAGGCGTGTGAATTTTTCTTCCAACTGCGCGGATAAAATTTCTCGCGTTATGTCGGTCATGTAAATTACTGCGCGTTCATTGAGCGATAAAAAATCTGGCAAGGCGGCGGCGTGGTCAAGGTGCGCATGTGACAAAAAAATATGCGATACTTGATGAAAGTCTTGCAGATAGGGCGTTTCGAGTAATGCAGAAAATTTCGGCGTGAATTTTATTCCCCGCGTCAAGCCGCAACCGCAATCTAGCAAAAGATTATTTTCGCCGAGTTTTAGGAAGTAGCAACTTGCGCCGACTTCCTGCGCTCCACCCAGCGGCATGAAAATTATTTTCCCGCCAGTCAATCTGAACACCTCCGCCGCCTATGATAGCAAAAAAACTTTCGACACGCAAAAAACTTTCTGATATAATGACGAAAAATTTTTGGAGAGTGATTGAAATGTTTGGAATTGGCGTTCCCGAACTTATTTTGATTTTGATTATTGGCTTAGTCGTCTTTGGTCCTGGAAAGTTGCCGGGCGTCGGAAAAGCTTTGGGGCAGAGCATAAAGGAATTCAAGCAGGCAAATTCCGATGACGAAAAAACCGTTGACGTAACTGAGCAAAAGAAAATCGACGCGGATAAAAAATGAGCGAGCCAGAAAAACCAATTAGGAATTCGGAATTAGGAATTAGGAATGAAACGGCGACTGACGCCGATAAAAATTCCGCGCAGGAAGTCCCGCCCGAAGATGATGGCACAATGTCTTTGACGGAGCATTTGACCGAACTTCGCGCACGAATTATTAAATCGTTGATAGGAATTGCCGTCGGCAGTTGTATTGCGTGGTTTTTCCTTGACGAAATTACAAAGTGGATGGTTGAACCCGTCGGCAAGCTCTATTACATGAAGCCTGGCGAGGCGTTCTTTACGTATCTTAAAATTGACATAACGGCGGGCTTTTTGATTGCCTTGCCGATAATTTTTTATCATGCGTGGCGATTTTTCCTGCCCGCGCTGACAAGGGGCGAACGCGCCGTTTTGGGAATATTGGTGCCGGCGTCGGTGATTTTATTTTTCGTGGGGCTGGCGTTCTCGTTCTTCCTGATTATGCCGACCGCGCTAAAATTTTTCATGGGCTTTGGCGAGGAGTCGGAAAATCTGCAAGTTATGTTCTCGTTCGGCAATTACTTCGACTTCGTGATAATGTTCGTGTTGCCGTTCGGTTTTGTGTTCGAGTTGCCGCTTGTGATAATCGTTTTGGGCAAGCTAGGAATTTTAACTAGCGAATGGCTCGGAAAATATCGCCGCTATGTATTTTTCTTTTCGTTCGTAATTGGCGCGCTTGTCACTTCGCCCGATGTCTTTACTCAAGTCGCCGTCGCAATCCCTGTTGTTTTGCTGTATGAAGTTGGATACTTAGTCGTGAAATACATTTTACGACGATAAAAAAAACGCCTTCGCGGCGGAGAGATTTTTAATTTAACCAGCTGTCTTAATTTGTTTATTATCGGCATCGTATTTTTCTTTGTCGAAGCAGACGAACGAAACGAAAGAACCTTCCGGACAATCGTATTTGCTAAGGTCAATGTCGAGAATGTGCGACGGCGTGGGATAATCTTTTTCGGCAACGTCGTCGAGCATAAGCCCTATAGCCTCTTGCGCCATCCACATGCATTCGTTTATATCGTCGCCCATAGTGAAGCAACCTTTCATGTCGGGGAATTCGAGAGTGTAACCTTTGAGACCGCTCCCTTTTGGCGAGAATATTGCGGGATAATAATACTTCATAGTTACGCCACCTTTAGTAATCAAGTTTCAAATAAAGTTGCCAGTAGAATTATCACAATTATTGTATGTTGTCAAACTAAAATCAAAGGAGATGACGCTTTGGCTTATAAAGATTTGCGAGAATTCATCGCGGAGTTGGAGAAAAGAAATTTGCTTAAGCGAATAAAAATTCCCGTCGATGCCGAACTTGAGATAACTGAAATAACCGACCGCGTTTCAAAGTTCAAAGACAGTCGCAATGTCGCTTTATTGTTTGAAAATGTTCGCGGCTATGATATGCCCGTTCTTATGAATGCTTTCGGCAGTTATGAGCGAATGGCTCTTGCGCTGGGCGTGGAGAAATTGGACGACGCCGCTGACGATATCCGCGAAATTATGAAATTGCCTTATCTGTCGTTCAAAAACCGCTCGAATATTTTTTCAATCGTCTCGACTGCGCACAAGGCAATTAATTTTCCAAAGTACGTCAAGAACGCGCCTTGTCAAGAAGTCGTCGAAGTCAATCCTTCGCTCGATAAAATTCCTATCCTAAAATGCTGGCCGCAAGACGGCGGAGCTTTTATAACGTTGCCGCTTGTCTTTACCAAAAATCCCGCGACGGGTAAACGCAATGTCGGCATGTATCGCCTGCAAAAATACGATGCACGCACGACCGGTATGCATTGGCATATTCACAAGAACGGCGCAGAAAATTTCCGCGACGCAAAAATTTCCGGCGCAAATAAAATCGAGGCGGCAGTTGCAATCGGTACTGACCCTGTCGTCACCTACGCCGCGACTGCTCCACTTCCCCGCGACGTTGATGAAATGGTTTTCGCGGGCTTCCTTAGGAAAAAATCCGTTGAGCTGACAAAATGCAAGACTGTCGATTTAGAAGTTCCCGCGACTGCCGAAATTATTTTAGAAGGTTACGTTTCAACCGACGAACTGCGCCGCGAAGGACCTTTTGGCGACCACACCGGCTATTATTCTTTGGCGGACGATTATCCCGTTTTCCACGTCACCTGCATAACGCACAGGCGCAATCCGATTTATTTAGCGACAGTTGTCGGCAAACCGCCTATGGAAGATTGTTATATGGCGAAGGCGACCGAAAGAATTTTCCTGCCACTCCTGCAACAACTCCTGCCCGAAATTATCGATATTAACATGCCGCTTGAAGGCGTCTTTCATGATTGCGTTATCGTCTCTATAAAAAAGCAATTCCCTATGCACGCAAGAAAAGTTATGCACGCGCTATGGGGCTTAGGGCAAATGATGAATGTTAAAATGATTATCGTTGTTGATTCTCATGTCAACGTACAGGATTTAAGCGAGGTTGCGTGGCGCGTCTTCAATAACATTGATGCCGAACACGATTTAGAAATTGTTCATGGTCCGCTTGACGTGCTCGACCACTCGTCGCCCTATGCAAAGTGGGGAGCTAAGCTCGGCATTGACGCGACTAAAACTTGGAAGGAAGAAGGGCACCTGCGCGACTGGCCAGATGAAATAGAAATGTCGCCCGCCGTCAAAGCGCGTGTCGATTCTATCTGGAATTCATTAGGACTGTAAGTGCAATTTAATTTTCAGCTTGATTTTCTTCCTCCTTTGATAAAAAATTCTTTGTACAAAATCGGCAAGCTGTGGTATTATTGCATAAAAATTTTTAACGGGGGACAAAATGCCAAGAGATAACTTTTTAGGCAAAAAATATCTGTACGAAGTCCTGCCAATGTTGAAGTGGGTCGCTGAACACGTTCCAGGCGGATTTTTCGTCTACTCCGCAAAAGAGCCTTACGAACTTTTCTACGCTAATAACGCCGTCTTAGATATTTACGGTTGCAAAAATCTTGATGAGTTCAAAGAGCTGACCGGCTTCACTTTTCAAGGCATGGTTTATCCCGACGACTTCGACGAGATTCAACAGTCAATCGAAGAGCAAATCGCCGACCCCGATAACGACCGACTTGACCACGTGGAATATCGAATCACGCGCAGAGACGGCGAAATTCGTTGGATTGACGATTACGGGCACTTCGCAACTTTCCCCGAACACGGCGACGCATTTTACGTTTTTATCAGTGACATTACGGAACGGCGGTTGATTCAGGAGGAGAAACTGCGCATGGAAATGGCATTAGAAAAGGAAAAGCAAGCTAGCGAAATCAAAGCCGCATTTTTATTCAATATCTCGCACGATATCTTGACGCCGCTAAATTCGATAATGGGCTTTACCGATTTAGCACGCCGACATATAAACGAGCCGGAACTTTTGAAAAATTATCTTGCAAAAGTCGACGAAAGTAGCCGTCAAATGCTCGACCTAGTTAATAATCTCCTTGACATGAGCAAAATAACCTACGGCAAAACCCAGCTCCGCAACGAAGTCTGCGATTTAGAAGAACAAGTTTTAGTCGTCCTGCATGCGTTCAAAATGGCGGCGGAAAAGAAAAATATTTCTCTTGAAAGCGTTCTGAACTTGCCCCGCGAACTCGTCTACACCGACGACGTAAACTTCAGGAAAATTCTTTCCAGTCTTATCGATAACGCGATAAAATTTACGCCGCCAGGCGGACGCGTCAAAGTCTCTGCGCGGAAGAAAAAAGTTTCCGATACCGGCTATGTTCGTTGCGAATTCATTATTTCTGATAACGGCGTCGGAATGACTGATGAATTTATGAAGCGCATGTACGAAACTTTCGAGCGCGAAGCCACTTCGACTGAAACGGGGCATATAAGCGCGGGGCTTGGTCTTGCCATATCTAAAAAGCTCCTTGACGCTATGGGCGGCTCAATCGAAGTTGAAAGCAAAAAGGGCGAAGGTACAACTTTTATTGTCGGCTTGCCGTTCAAAATCGTCAGCGACGACGACAAAAACGAAGTTTCCGCCGTCGAGAATTTCAAATATGATGATAACTACAGCCATAGAATTCTTTTGGTTGACGACATTGAACTAAATCGCTTGCTCGCCGAAACTATTTTGGAGGAATCTGGCTTTTCGGTTGAAACGGTCGCTGACGGTTGCGACGCCGTCGAAGCTTTCACTAAGCACCCGCCTGGCTATTACGATTTAGTTCTTATGGATATTCAAATGCCAATTATGAACGGCTACGAGGCGACGCGGGCAATTCGTGCACTTGACCGCCCCGACGCTAAAGTTTTGCCGATAATTGCGCTTAGTGCTAATTCTCGCGACGAAGATAAGCGCATGAGCATGGAAAGCGGCATGAATTATCACATTGCTAAACCTTTTGACGTGGTGCAACTCATTGCGTCGGTTAATAAATACATTGCTGCAAGAAAGGAAATTTAAAAATCAATTCGTAATGCGCAATGCGTAATTAATTAAAAGGAGATTTTAAAATGGAAATCAAAAAGGAACAAAACGGAACCGCATTAACAATCAAAGTTATCGGGAGACTTGACGCCGGTAGCGCGCCCGAACTCTCAAAGGAACTCACGACCGCGCTCAATAATGTAACGGATTTAACTTTCGACTTTTCCGAGCTGAAGTATATCGCGTCAGCGGGGCTTAGAGTTTTGCTCGTTGCTCAAAAGCGCATGAACAAGCAAGGCTCCATGAAATTAATCAACGTCAGCGAATCCGTTTTGGAAGTGCTGGATATGACCGGCTTTGCAAGTTTGATGACGATTGCTTAATGGGGAATGTTTTATGGAAAAAATTACAGTTGATGCCGTTGTTGAAAATCTTCAAGAGGTTATCGACTTCGCTACGGAAAAACTAGAGGCTCGCGATTGCCCCATGAAAGCCTCTATGCAACTTGAACTCGTTATCGAAGAAATTTTCGTAAACATTGCAAGCTACGCTTATCACCCTGAAATCGGAGTTGCAACTTTTTGTATGGAGTTTGAAGAAAATCCTTCCGCAGTCTTAATTACCTTCATTGACGGCGGCAAGCCTTATAACCCGCTCGAAAAGGACGACCCCGACACCACCCTTGATATTGGTGCGCGCGAGATTGGCGGCTTAGGGATTTTTCTTGTCAAAAAAAATGTCGACGAAATTTCTTACGAATACTCCGACGGGAAAAATATTTTGCGTATGAAAAAATTCTTCTGAGGTCTTCTCGATGAAATGGAATATACAAAAAAGACTGCTCTTCCTCGTCTTGGCGGCGGGGATATTGTCATTCTTGACTTTGAGCGGTCTTTCTTTTTACGGTATAAGCGCAATGCGCAACGAAATGATTTCACTTGGTACAGAAATTGGCAAGGCGGGCGCGAACTTCACACGGGAATTGATTATGTATCAGCTGAAAAAAACCTTAGGCGAAGTCGCAAGGGCACGCGCTGATTTTATTGAACAGGAAGTAAATTTGATTAAGCAAGACGTGGAAATTATTGCAAACGTTATGACCCAAATTTCTTCCAATCCTGAAAATTACAAGCCTGTTAAACTCCTTGACCCGCGCTTTGAAGAAGTGAGAAATTTTCAGCCGTACGTACTCTATAGTCCAGGATTAGCAGAAAATCTTTCTCCTGAACTTCGTCACGAAATAGAAATAGCCGGCAATATTCGCAATATCTTTATTGCCAATTCAAAATCTTTTGCTAATTATAGAACTTCTTTCAACGTCGGCTCAAAGAACGGATATTTTATTGGTGCCACAATTTATCCCAAAATAACAGGCGCATTGCCTTTTAGCCACGAAGATATTTATCAATACGATTGCCGCGAGCGTCCTTGGTACCAAAACGGCATTAACGCTAAAAATGCTGTTTTCTCCGATGTCTTCATCAACAATGACACCTCCGACAAATATCAAGCATTCAGTTGCTCCGCGCCTTACTATGACAAAAAAGGCGTGGCAGGCGTCGTTAGTATTGGATTTTCTATAGACGAAATTTCCGAGTCAATTTCGGAACAGATGGTAGGCGAGAACGTTTTAAGCTTTGTTTTGAACGAATATGGAGAAGTTATTATTTCTTCCTTTACTAGCGGCGAATTAGCTGTAATGTTAGAAGAACAAGACTTGCGCAAAAGTTCAGGTGAAGCTTTAGCTTACGCGGCAAGAAAAATGGTTGAAGGCGATAACGGGATTTTAGCCGTGACGATTGACGACGAAGAATATCTCTTAGCTTACGCGCCGATAAAAAGTATGGGCTGGAGTTTCGCGACGCTGACTTTGCGGAAAAATATTAATAACTCCGCCAATGAAAGCCAACAATATTTCCTCAACCAGATTGACATTTTTCTACAAAAGTTACGGGACAAATTTTTCATAATGGCTATTGCCGCGCTGATTTTGCTTATGGGCTTGCTTTACTTCATGATTTCGACAAGTAAAAATTTTTCGAGTCGTCTAATCGGACCGCTTCACGCGTTATCAGACGGCGTGCGCGAAATTTCTTCCGGCAATTTCGATAAAAAGCTTGACATAAAAACTGGCGATGAAATAGAAGAACTCGCCAATTCTTTCAACGGAATGACTGACGAGCTTAAAACTTATATGGCGAATTTGACGAGCGTTACGGCTGAACGCGAACGCATTGCAACTGAGCTTAACGTTGCGACTGAAATTCAAAATGGTTTGCTCCCAAAAGATTTTCCTACCCGCGCAGATTTTGAACTGTTCGCGACAACGACGCCTGCTAAGGAAGTCGGCGGCGATTTTTATGATTTCTACTTCCTTGACGAGACGCACATTGCTATAACTGTTGCTGACGTTTCGGGCAAAGGCATTCCCGCCGCGCTGTTTATGGTTATCAGCAAAACTATTCTGAATAACTTCGCGGTATCAAAGCATAACAGCGAGGGTTTAGCTGAAGTTGTCGCCGCCGCCAATGATAAACTCTGCACCTATAACGATGCTATGATGTTTGTTACGGCTTTTATTGGCGTGCTTGACTTGGAGACGGGCGAATTTACTTTTGTCAACGCCGGACATAATCCGCCAGTCATTTTCCACGCCGCAGAAAATCATTGCGACTTTTTGGACGTTAAGAAAAATTTCGTTATGGGACCAATGGACAACATTCCATTTGTCGAGCAGAAAACTACTTTCAAGGCGGGCGATTTGATTTTCATTTACACCGACGGCGTAACGGAAGCTTTGAACGTTGCCGATGAAGAATATTTGCCCGACCGCTTGATAAAATTTATGAACGAAACAGATTGCCGCGCCGATTTGCAAACGTTGCTGAAAAATATTCGTGGCGACGTAGCAGACCACGTCGGCGAAGCGGCGCAGTCAGATGATATTACTATGTTCGCGCTGAGATTCAACGGGAAATAATTTTGCTTTACCAATTACTCTTTCTTCTAAATTTGATTCCCGCGACCGCGATTAGCAATGCGAAAACCTCTAAACGCCCGACTATTAGTATTATCATGCAAAAAATCTTCCCTAAATCCGATAATGCCATAAAATTTTCCGCGTCGCAAAGTCCGGGCACACAACCGACGGTTGAAAGGCATGCAAGCGACATTGAAACGGCTTTGGAAAAAGTCGCGCCCGTAAAACTAAGCAACGCCGCGCAGATAAAAACCGTAATGAGCGAGAGGAAGAAAAATGCAAGAATCCTGCCGACAGTGTGCATAGGAACTGGCACGTCTCCGACGCGAATTGCGGTCATCATGTGCGGATGAATTGTTTTCTTAATTTCTGCGGCGGTAATTTTAATCAGAATAATCAATCGCACGACTTTAAAGCCGCCCGTCACCGAGCCAATACAACCGCCAATCAACGACATTAGAACAATAAAAAATTTGTCGAAGTCGTGAACCGCCGCTGAGTTATCATCTAGCGTTATGCCAGTCGTACTCACGAACGAGACGATATAAAACAGCGAGCGGCGAAAAGTTTCGTTGCCGTCAAAGAAAATTTCCTGCAGAAAAACTCTGAACATCAAAATTATCATAGCGAAAAAAATTCCGGTGTATAAAACCATGACTTCTTCGTTAGCAAAGATAAGTTTGACGTTGTTTATGATAGTCCGCTTGAGGCGCAGGAAATATTGTTTAAGTTTGGTGAAATAGTTCAGCCCAAATTCGATATGCGGCGGGATCAAAGTATAAATTACACGGTAATAGAGCAAAAAATTTCCGCAAGCGAGGAGCATAACAAAAATCGCGGCGTATTCGTAGTAAACACTTACGTTTTTCGCGTAAAATGTATCGCCGCCGCCGGTCGAAATACAACGCATTGCCATTAAAAGCGAGTCCCAACCGTCAAGCCCCGACAATTTAAAAATAAGAAAGCTAAAAATAGTCAAAGTCACGTAAACTTTTATGACGCGCACCGACATTGAATTCATTTGCCCAATAACCGCGCTGAAACCTTGTCCGCCCTGCAAACTCAAATTAATTCCGAAGCAACCGCTCACTTCCGGCAAGACAGTTACCAACATTATCAAGAAAAGTAGCGAGCCGAGCCACATTAATTCGCTTTGCCATAAAAATAGCAGATACGGCGCGTTTTCAGGCAGTAAAGATAGCCCAGCTGAAGTTAAATCGCTGATTGTTTCTAAAAATGCGTCGATAGGAGAGAGCCAACCGGTTAGCAGGAAAGGTAAACAACCGAAAATCGCGATTAAAGGATACATAAGCAGGATTGCGGCGGCGGATTCGGCGATTGGTGCGCGTTGAAAGCGTCCCGTACCTAATTTTTGGAGAATAATTCCTGCGATTATGGAAAAAATTCCGATTGCCGCGAAAAAAATTGCGAAATTTAGCACTTTGAATTCAATTAGCGTGTAAATAATCGGCAAAAAATTTGCTACGGCGAGTGTTAGAAGTGCTTGGCTCTGGATTCTTAAAATCATTCTGACATTCATAACTTTGCGCCTTAAAAATGAAAATGATTCATCATCTTTTGAGTTAAAGACTTCGCGTCGTCGTTTTTATGCTCTAAAAGATATTCGAGCGTATGGACATTGAAAAAAGAAGTAATCGGGACGTAGCGATTATATTTGCGGAAGTCGCCCCACTTCATCAATTTAGCGTGCAAGCGCGAAATATCCTTTTGTGTCGCGTTATGGCGTTTTAAAATGCGTCTTAAAAGTGCGTCGTCATTAATCGCGTTGAAAATGTCTTCGATAAGTTGCGGATTAAGTTTATCGTTCTCGTACTTCTCGATTAGCGCGACCGAAGCACGAGACATTTTAAGCGTCCGGCGTATCGCGTACACGAAATAAATTACCAGCGCAATTAGGAGTATGTCTAAAAAAATATTCATGATTGATTCTCCGCTATTTGAAAAATTTTTTGTATGTGATATATTTGCTTAAAGTATTTTAGCATAAGCAAGGGGCAATGAAAATGACATTGAACGAAAACGCAGGAACTTTTTATGGAATAGGCGTAGGACCCGGCGACCCGGAACTTTTGACAGTCAAAGCTATTAATGCGCTGAAAAAAATCGACGTGCTGATTGCTCCGAAAACTGAAAAGAAATCCGATAGCGTAGCCTTGTCAATCGTGCAACCGCATCTCAAACCGAATATCGAAATAATTTACCAGACCTTTCCAATGGTTCGCGACTTCGCAGAGGAAACAGAAGTTTTCGAGGCGAACAAGGAAGAAATTTTAGAAAAACTGCGCGGCGGACAAAATGTCGGCTTCGCGACGCTCGGCGACCCAATGTTTTATAGCACGTACATTTATATTTTCAAACTGCTCAAACGTTGCGGCGTAAAAATTGAGACGATAGCGGGCGTTCCGGCATTCTTAGCGATAGCGGCGCAAATTGGGCGTCCGATAGCTTATGGCAACGACATTTTGACGATAATTCCAGCGACCGCCGAACTTGCCGCGATTAAAAATTCTCTTGACCGCGCAGATTCAACCGTCCTGATGAAGGTTTATAAAAATTTCCCTGAAGTCGTCGACGAACTAAAAGCGCACGAAATGATTGACGAAGCAATTTTAGTTAGTCGTTGCGGGCTTGATGACGAGAAAATTATAACGGACATTGCCGCTCACAGGAACGAACATTTAAATTATCTTTCAACCATTTTGACGAGGCGCAATCATGATTAAGAAAATTTTAGTAGGAATCTGTGCGGCAGGAATTTTATTCAGCGGGTGTGGCGGAGAAAAAGTTTCAGAGCCTGTCGAAGTGTCGCAGGAAAAAGTTTTCGCGACGATTGAAGACGATTTAGGGCGGAAAATAGTTTTAGAAAAGAAACCTGCGCGGGTTGTCGTAACTAGCGCGAGTTTTCTGGAGCCGTTGCACGCAGTCGGCGGAGAAATTGTCGGGCGACCGGATTCAAAAAATAAAATGCCCGATTGGGCGAAAAATTTGCCGAGCGTCGGCGCAGTTTATCAAATTGACGTTGAGCGGCTGTTGAGTTGCGCACCTGATTTAGTTATCGTCAATAAGGGCATGAACGAAAAACTTTTGCCGGTATTGGAAGAGAATAAAATTCCTGCGGTAGTCGTCGAAATGAAAACTTATGACGACGTGAAACGCGGCTTGAAAATGTTAGCGACGATAAGCGGCGACGTTGAGTCGGGCGAAAAGATTATTAGCGATATGGACGCGAAAATTAAATCTATCGTGGACAAAGTGCCGAAAAAAAATCTGCGCATTGCAATTCTCCATTCGACCGCGCAGGGTTTAAGCGTTCAGCTTGATGGGAGCATAGCCGGTTCGATAGCGAAAATGTTTGGTTGGGAAAATGTCGCGTCGGGAATGACGCCGCTTGAAAAAAATCCTGACGCCGCGCCCTATAGCATGGAGACTTTAGCCGAACAAAATCCGGAAATAATTTTCATAACGAGCATGGGCGACATTGACGAAATTAAAGCGAATATGGCGAAATCGATAGAAACTAACGAGGCGTGGCAAGCAATAGGCGCGGTGAAAAATAATCGGCTGTATTATCTGCCGCAAGATTTATTTTTGCTAAGTCCGGGATTGCGCTATCCCGACGCCGTGCAGCAAATGGCGCAACTCATTTATCCCGAAAACTTTTAGGGAATATTATTGCTAAAAAATTTTCAATGGAGTGATTTAAATGTTTAGATTCGCTCATAACAACTTAAACGTGCTAGATTTGGAGCGGAGCTTGAAATTTTATGCTGACGCGCTGGATTTGTACGAAGTCGGCGGGATTGACGGCGGCGAGGACTTCAAAATTATTTATCTGGGCGACAGTTTTGGCAGTCATCACAAATTGGAGCTAACTTGGCTTGCTGAAAAGAAAACGCCGTACGAATTGGGCGATAATGAAGTTCATTTGGCGTTCACGACGAAAGATTTTGACGCGGCGCATGCTCGACATGAGAAAATGGGCTGTATCTGCTACGAGAATAAGGAAATGGGCATTTATTTTATCGAAGACCCCGACGGCTATTGGCTTGAGATTTTGCCCGAATAATTACGAAAAAAATTAGGGCTTGGCTTCAAAAATTTGAGTTTAAGCCCTTTTTTTGTTGATTAATGCTTAATTTGTTCGCGACAGGTCATATAAATCGCAATCGCGCACGATTATTCCAACTACGCCCGAAATATTTACGATAAATATGCTAGACGCCATAATTAAGCCGAGTGAATCCATTGAAAAGCCAAATTGCGTCAACAAAAGCGTCATAGTTGCGATTATTCCGCCGTTTTCAGGCGGTGTGGCTATTGCGAACTGAATTGACAGCAACGCGACGATTATCAGCTGCAAAATCGTTATTTCGACGCCCGAAAACTCCGCCGAGAAGAAAATAAAGATGATTATTCCGATTGTCGACGGTATTGGGCACAGCGCGTGCGATAACGGGATGTAAAAATCGCATAAATTTTCTTTGATATGCAATTCGCGCTTGCAAATTTCAAGATTTTTGGGCATAGACGCGCTTCCGCTGCCCGTTGTGAACGTAATTAGGCACGCGGGATAAATTTTCCGCAGAAAATCCGAAATTTTTACGCCGTGTTTAATCGAAATTCGCAAAAGCATTGCCGCAGGAACTATAAAGAACGACAAATAGTTCGCCACAATGATTTTCCATAGCGCAAAGAATTCGTCGAACGAATAAACCAGTAAAGTTTTAACCATGCTCAAAAAAATTACCACCGGAATCAATTTCAGAGTTATCGAAAGCATTTTGAAGACGATTTGCTTGCTATCGACTATGACTTTTTTTAAATCGCTGACGCGGTCGCCCAAAATCGTTATGCAAACGCCTGTAAGCAACGCCAAAACTACAATTTGCAGGATATTTCCCTTCAAAAACGGCTCAATTATATTTTGCGGCATTATCGACAGGATTAAATTGAAAATTTTCGCTGTTTCCTCCATGTTTGCCGATAAAATTTTTCCTTCAAAGCTGAAATCGACTATCGGAAAGAAAATCGAACTTACAAAAATAGTTACGACCACGATAAGTAACAAAATTTTGGCGAATCTAAGCAAAACCGTCATGCCGATTGCGTTCAGCGTCACCATATTTTCCATTGCGCAAATACTCGCCACTATCGAAACGAAAACGAACGGGATATTCACAGCGATAATCGCTCCCAAAAGCGTATTTAACACCGGCGTAATAATATTTACAATTAAATTTTGAACTTCGGGCGAAAAATTCTTCATAATCAGAGTGAAAATAATCGCAAGTAGTATAGAAATTGTATTTGAGCCGCCAGGAATTTTTAAATTTTTAATTTCAAGCGGCGTAAACGCTCGAAGTTCATTAGAACCGCCCTCATAACGGTAAATCACACGCGCCTTTTCGTAATTTAGCAGGTTGTTCATAATGTCTTCCGAAAAAATCGAGTCGTCGCTATCTTCAAGCGGGTTAAATGGTTTGCCCTTGATTTTTATCGAAATTCGCGGCGTTCCGAGCCATTTTTTGGTTACTAACTGAAATTCTTGTTCCTCGCCGAACTTTTCTTGATAACGAAGTAACGCTTCCTCCAACAAGAGGCAAATTTTGAGTTTATCTTTGTGAGGCGCGTTTACTGATTCAAAAAATTTCTCTACTGTTTCCATAACTTCAACGATATTTTTGTTGCTGAGCTTCATAAAATCACCTCGCGGTTAATTATAGCAGAAAATTTGCCGCAGTGTATGCTTTTTATTTGGTTTGAGGTGTGCTATAATGCGCGTTGCAAAGGAGGAAGATAAATTGAAATACATGACAGGAAAGGAAGTTGCCGAATCGTTCTTGAAATTCTTCGAGAGCAAAGGACATTTAGCAATGCCGAGCTTTTCGCTGATACCGGAGAACGATCCGACGCTTTTAATGATAGGGGCGGGAATGGCACCGTTGAAACCGTTTTTCACGGGGAAATTAAAGCCGCCGTGCCCGCGAGTAACGACAAATCAGCGTTGTGTTCGCACAGGCGACATAGAAAACGTCGGACGGACGGCGCGACATCATACGGCGTTCATGATGCTTGGAAATTTTTCGTTCGGCGATTATTTCAAAGCGGATGCAATTCCTTGGGCGTGGGAATATTTAACGGAAGTTTGCGGGCTACCGCGCGAAAAACTTTGGGTATCGATATATCCGAACGATGACGAAGCGAAAGAAATTTGGTTAAAGCAACCCGGACTTAATCCCGAACATATCGTTAAGCTTGAGGACAATTTTTGGGAGATTGGACCCGGACCTTGTGGACCCGACAGCGAAATTTACATAGATTTAGGTGAAGAGCGCGGTTGCGGTAAAGAAACTTGCGCTCCTGGCTGTGATTGCGACAGATTTTTAGAAATTTGGAACTTAGTCTTCACGCAATTTGATAAAACTGAAGACGGCGAATATAAACCGCTTGAGCATAAAAATATTGATACCGGTTGCGGGCTTGAGCGGCTTGCGAGCGTCCTTCAGCAGAAAAATTCCAATTTCGAGACGGATTTATTGTTCCCGATAATTGAATATGTGGAAGAAATTAGCGGCATAAAGTACGGCGCGGACGCGAAAAAAGATATTTCAATGAAAGTTATCGCCGACCATGCGCGGTCTATGGCTTTTATGATAATGGATAAAATTTTGCCGTCAAACGAGGGGCGCGGCTACGTTTTGCGCAGAATTTTGCGGCGTGCGATAAGACATGGGCGCATGTTGGGCATAAAAGACGAATTTTTAGAGGGCGCAATAGAAAAAGTCGGGAAAATTTATTCCGAAATGCCCGATTTCGAGGAAATGAGCAAAAATCTGGGCTACATTAAAAAAGTCGTGCGCCTTGAGGAAGATAGATTCGCTACGACGCTTGCGCAGGGCATGGAAGTTTTGACACGCGAAATTGAATCGGCAAAAGCGGCGAAAAAAGCGGAATTAGGCGGCGAAATTTGCTTTAAACTGTATGATACGTTCGGATTCCCGCTTGAACTGACGGAAGAAATTTTGCAGGAAAATAATTTGGTTGCGGACAAAAAAGGCTTTGAAAAGTCAATGGAGGAGCAAAGAAATCGCGCCAGAGCCGCCCGCGCCGCAAATGAACGTCTTGACGTACCCGACCTTTTGAACGTAGACACAGAACATTTGACCCGCGATGAAAATTGCACGTCGTCGAAAGTTTTTGCCATGTGGAAGGAAGGAAAATTGGTTGAGGAACTTCACGACGGCGAAAATGCAGGAATAATTTTGGATTGCACGCCGTTTTATGCGGAAGGCGGCGGGCAAGTCGGCGATGAGGGCTATTTTATAAGTGAATTGGGCAAAATCCGAGTTTCAAACGCGAAAAAACTTCCCGACGGCACGATTTATCATGAAGCATACGTCGAAGAGGGGCAAATAAAAGTTGGCGACGTTGTAGAAATAAAAATCGACGCGGAAAAGAAACTTTCATCAGCGCGGAATCATACGGCAACGCATTTATTGCAAGCGGCGTTAAAAAAAGTCGTGGGCAGTCAAGTAAATCAAGCGGGGTCGCTGGTTACGCCGGAAAGATTGCGCTTTGACTTCTCAAATTTCGAGCCGGTGACGCCGCAACAGCTCGCCGACGTAGAAGAAATGGTAAATGACGAAATTTTAAAGGCGTTTGATGTAGAAATTCGCGAAATGCCTATAGCAGAGGCAAAAAAATTGGGCGCAATGGCACTTTTCGGGGAAAAATACGGAGAAATTGTGCGCGTAGTTAGCGTGGAAGATTTTAGTTGCGAACTTTGCGGCGGTTCGCACGTCAAGAACGTTGGACAAATTGGACGGTTTAAAATCGTCAGCGAAGGCGGAATCGCGGCAGGAATTCGCAGAATTGAAGCGATAACGGGTCGCGCGGCGATTTTGGACGCGAAAAAGCAAAATGAGCTGATAAATTCGCTGTCGACGCTGTTAAAAGTGGTTCGGGCGGAAGATTTACCCGCGCAGGTCGAAAAAATGGTTGCGGAAGATAAAAATATGCGCAAAAAGCTTGAGGAAGTGGAAAAAATCCGCGAACAAGCCGAAGCGCAGAAATTATTAGTCGGCGTGGAGGAAATTGGCGCGTTTAAGTATTTAAAAGGCGTCGTGCAGGCGAAAAATCCCGACGAACTGCGCAAAATTGCCGATTTCCTTATCGAGCGGCTTGAAAATGGCGTAATTGTACTTGCGGCAATCAATGACGGAAAAGTTTCGCTAATCGTCAAGGCGGATAAAAAATCTGTGGCGGCGGGCGTTCATGCGGGCAAAATCGTCAAGGAAATTGCAAAATTAGTCGGTGGCGGCGGCGGCGGGCGTCCAGATATGGCGCAAGCCGGCGGAAAAAATCCCGACGGTATCCCGAAAATGTTCGACGCGGCGAAAAAAATTCTCTCGGAAATTTAATCGCAAAAAAGACCGTTCAGTCAGATTGATTGAGCGGTTTTTTTGTGTATAATAAAGAAAAATCGTCGGAGGTAGAAATTTTTTGGAAAGGTACGAACACGGCGGGCAAATTTACGATTCGGACGGGAAAACAGGAGATTGGTTTGACTTCAGCGCGAATATAAATCCTTTGGGCTTATCGGAAAGAATTTTGCAAGCTTTGGCGGAAAATCTGCGCGGCGTGATAAATTATCCCGATTCGCGAGCGTCTGAACTCAAAAAAGCAATTTCTAAGCGATATAACGTGCCGGAAAAAAATTTAGTCGTATTAAACGGCGCGGCGGAATTTTTTTACTTATATTTGAACGTGACGCGCCCAAAACGGGTAATAATTCCGGTTCCGAGCTTTTCGGAGTACGAACGGGCAGCGCGGGCGACTTTTTGCGACATAAAATTATTTTTCACGAGCGCGGAAGAAAATTTCGCTATAAACGTCGAAAAACTCATTGCGGAAGTAAAATCGCCCGACGATTGCATAATAATTGGACGTCCGAACAATCCAACGGGTAATTTAATCGCGATAGAAGAAATTTTACGGCTCGCGGAGTTCGCAAACGTAATTATCGACGAATCATTTATAGATTTCCTAGAAATTGAATCTGCGCGGCAATTTATATCGAAAAAAATAGCTGTCGTGCAGTCGCTGACGAAAATTTTCGCGATACCCGGCTTGAGATTAGGTTTTGCAGTCGTAGAAGAAAATTTAGCCGAGCGATTAAATTTATCAAAGGACGTTTGGAACGTAAACTTTCTAGCGCAAAAAGCAGGCGTCGCGGCACTATACGACGAAGATTTTTTAATAAAAACTCGCGCTTGGCTTGCTAATGAACGAAAATTTTTTATCAAATGGCTAAAAAATCTGCGCGGCGTCGAAATTTATCCGTCGCCAGTGAATTTTGTACTGTTTAGACACGAAAAAGCCCCAAAAATCCTTTCAGAACTGCGCAAGCGAAAAATTTTGCTAAGAAATTGCGCGAACTTCGCCGGATTGGACGAATTTTATTTGCGGACGGCAATTCGCTCGCACAACGAAAATATTTTATTGCTAAATGCACTTGAAAACATATTGGAGGTTGAAAAATGATTAATATTTGCTTCGGTTTGCACGACGGTAGTGGAAAATATTCCAAATTCGTCGGCACGTCTATGGCTTCCATTTTTGAGACTACTAACTTAGCCGTAACAATTCATATTCTTCACGACGCAACTTTAACTGATGATAACCGCGAAAATTTTACCAAACTCGCCGAAAAATACAATCAAAGCGTCGAATTTTATGACGTAGAAAAGCTTTGCCCCGAAGAAATAGCTTTTCTTCGCGAAAAACTCCCTGATAGAATCCATTCGCGGTTCAGTATCGGCGCATTTTATCGCTTACTCATTAAAAAAATCCTCAAAACCGGCAAAATTATCTATCTCGACGCTGATATTATCGTTAATCTCGATATTTCCGAGCTTTGGCAACAAGATTTAGGAAATTTCCCCGTCGCCGCCGTCCCGGAAATGGTTGCAACGCAAAAATTTCTTATCACTGATAAATTCCTGCTGAATAAAGGTATCGTCGAAGTGAATGATTATTTTTGCTCCGGCGTCATAGTTTTTAATCTCGATAAGCTCGACGAAAAATTTTTCTATGTCGGTACGCAATTTTTAATTGATAATCCCGCTTGCGAATCCCCAGACCAGGATATTTTGAACGCTTTTTTCTCCAAAAATTACCTTAAGCTCGCGCAAAAATTCGATTCGTTCGTAATTATCGACCGCCGCTTAAAATTGCCCGTCACAGAAAAGATTTATCATTATGCCGGACAAACTTTCGGGCTTGACCGCGATAACCCTTACGATAAACTTTTTCTGGAGAATTTCGCGCGAACGTCTTGGCTTAACGTCGAAACGCTTTTCAATCTCGGCGAAGAAATTCGCAACGCAAATGATGATAATTCAATTCGGGCGCAATGGCTCATGAAAGTTTGCAGGGAACATCGTCGCGCCTTTTTCGTTGAGCCAAAAAATATCAAGGTCATAAAAAGTCTTTTCCAAATTCATGACGACGAGCCGATTGTCGAAATTAGCGACCAAAATTCATTCAAAGAACTTATCGCTAAAATGCAGGAATGGCGCGGAAAAAGAATGGTTTTCATTTTATTTGATAAATATGATGCCGTAATGGAAATATTAATGCGTCACGGCTTCAGAGAAAATCACCATTTCTTGAATGGCTTAATGTTTATGACTCGCGCACAAAACGGTTATACCTACACCGCGCCCGAAAGAAATTTCGTCAGAGCACTATGAAAAAGTTTTTCAACCTTTCGACTCGCGAAGGCTTTGGGCAATTCGTCAGCGTCGCGGGTATTTTTGTTAATCTTTTGCTAAGCCTAGTCAAGCTCGCAATAGGATTTTTCAGCGGCGCAATTTCGATTATCGCGGACGGCTTCAATAATCTTTCCGATATGGGAACTTCGGTTGTTATGCTCGCCGGTTTTAAAATCGCCGCAATGCCCGCCGACGAAGAACACCCTTTCGGGCACGGCCGCGCAGAATATCTCGCAGGGCTTTTCATAGCGGCGGCAATGCTCCTAGTTGGCGCGAATCTCCTCTACTCCTCCGCCGAAAAAATTATCAACCCGCAAGCTTTGAACATCGACGCGATTACTTTACTCGTGCTGGTTATATCCGTCGCCGTGAAATTTTTCTTGGGCATGTTCTATCGTCACGCGGCGCGCAAAATAAATTCGGAGGCGATTGGCGCGGCGGCTCTCGATAGCTTCACTGATTGCCTTGCTACGGGCGTCGTGATTCTTTCGCTCGGCATTTATCTTGAATTCGGCATAAGCATTGACGGCTATGCGGGCGTTTTCATTTCGATATTTATTCTGCGCGGCGGATTCACTTCCCTGAAGGAAATTTTAAATCCTCTGCTCGGCGATAAACCTAATCAAGAACTTCTCGACGGCATAAAAAAAACGGTCATGGACGCGCCCGAAGTTTTAGGCGTCCACGACCTTATTGTTCATAGTTATGGTGCACACAGAATTTTCGTTACAATGCATGTTGAAATGCCCGCGACTTTAGAACTTCTTGAGGCGCACGAGATTATTGACCGCTTGGAACGAAAGCTTCAATCGCAGTTTCAAATTTCAATAACGTTGCATATTGACCCCGTTATTATCGGCGATAAAAGCTTTGATGAGCACCGCGAACTTGCCGAACAAATTTTGCACGATATTGATTCGCGGCTATCGCTTCATGATTTTAGAATCGTTCCGTATAAGTCGGGCAAGAAATTAATTTTCGACGTTGCAGTTCCCTGGAATTTCTTAATGACTGACCGCGAACTTAGACGGGAATTTCAGCGGCGATTGATTAAACTGCATTCCGACGACCGCGCCATTATTCACCTAGACCATCAATATTGCTGAACAGCGCGGAAAGTTTTTCAATCGTCTCTTTAGGGTTAGAAGTCACAAGCAACGGACGATTAAACTGCAGAAGCGGTGCGGGATTTGTGCAGATAAAGCCCGTCACTTGCTGGGAAATTTCTCCTGCTAATTCTTCGCTTATCCCCACGCCGTCACCTTGATTAATCACCGCAAGACAATCTACTTTAATTGGTTGCGCAGAAAACATTCCTTTGCAAGTCCAACCTTCAGGCGGCGGTGTCAACCATTTGCAACCGCTCGCCTTTTCTATCAGCTCAGCAGAATAAGTTTGTTCGGGCAGCATTACAGGAACGGGCGAAGCTGTGCTTTTACTCAATAAGCTAACGACCTTATTTAAGCCGGTATCGTGCGACGACTTAATCAAAACCGTGTCGCCGTCTTGCAAATGCGTATCAACATTTTTAAGCAATTCATCAAGCGTCGCAAACCAAGTTACGTTGACTTTATCCTTAATCAGCTCGTAGGGGTGGCGCATGAGCTTGCCTAAAAGTAAAACGCGGTCAACTTCATTTTCAATAATAGGCTCGGCAATGCTCTTGTGAAGTTCAACGCTTTGTTTGCCAAGTTGCAATACATCACCCAAAATCGCCACGCGGGCTTTTTTATTTGGCTCAATGGATTTCAGATACTCTAGGGCGTATTTAATCGAAACGGGATTGGCGTTAAAGGTACTATCAATAACCGTTAAATTTTTCCCGCCGTGATTTACTTTTACGGAATTACCGCGCCCTCTGACGACGGCAAAATCTTGCAGATATTCAAGCGTCTTTTCGATAGAGAAACCGACGGCAAGCGAAACGCCCACAGCCGCCAATGCGTCATAAAGTTGTTCGACGGGCACAGGACAAGAAAGAGTATAAATCTTATCGCCGATAAAAAATTTCCGGTTGTTTTCAAGAATAGGCATTCTGATAGTCGCGTCGGGGTGCGTGCCAAAAGTGATTATGTTTAGCTTAAATGATTTAGCTTTCTTCTCGAAAATTTCATAACTGGGCATGTCGCGATTTAAGACGGCGTAACCGCCCTGCTTCATTCCACAGAAAATCTTGCATTTTAACTTTGCTACATCTGCTAACGAACGCGACCCTACAACATGAACTGGCGCAATCGAAGTTACAACCGCGACGTGTGGCGTAATTTCGTAGGAGATAGAGCCGGGAAGTCTTTCAAAAGCATCTATTGACAATTCAATTATCGCGTAAGCATCGTCCTGCTTGACGTGAGCAAAAATTCGCGGAACAACGCCATACATATTTGAACTTCCCCAAGATGCCGTAATGTTATGGTCTTTGCCCAAAACGTGACTCAACATATTGCAAGTCGTAGTTTTGCCTGCCGAGCCCGTCACGGAAATAACTTTGCCTTGAAAACGTTGCCTCGCCGCAAAGCCGAGTTCGCGAGCCGCATTACTTATGCTACGAACTTTGAGCTGTGGAAAATCAGGTGGCAAGCCCGGCACGGCTTGAGTTACCATAGCACCGGCAAATTTTTCTATGTTTTTGAGAAGGTAAGCGCGTGATTGAGAGCCGGAACACAAGAATAAACGCGGAGCACTCAACGTAGGGGAACCGAGTATGGGTAAAGATTGAACGTAAAAATTTTTAGGCGGGGGAACAATCCATTCGCCGCGCGTAGCTTTTTCGAGCTGTTCAGCCGTCCAACATTTGCCCGGCTCCGAGTGATGAATTATTTCATCAAATTCGGTGTTCCAATAAGGATAGGGAAGACCGGGAAGTTTCAGCTTGATTAAATCCGGAGCCTTGAAAAGTCCAATAACTTCTTCGCCGTCGAGAACTTTTACTTCAACGCGAATAGGCAAATTGGCAATCCTAACATTTTCCGGCGGAATAAGCCCGAATTTTTCGCGGTAGATAACGCCCGCTTTCCAACGATTAGTCGGACACATGTAATCGCAAAATTCATGCTCCTGCCCTTGCCCGTAAGGAGAGGCTTTGCATTCCCTTTCAGGCTTAGCGGTTATCGACAGCAAATAATTTTTATCGGTCGGTTCGTCAATCGTCCAGTAAGTTTCGACGCGGAGCAACTTTCTTTGCGTCAATGTTCGGCAATCTGGCGGAACGTAGTAGCCGACTAATTTTAAGTTGCCTAAATGTTGCGGCGGGATAATCGCTTCGTCAGGAACTTTATCAACAATCCAATCAGCTTTCGATTCGTCTGCGGGCGTGATTGACTTTTTCTCTTGTGCAACGTCCGCAATGTCGCTAATAATTTTAGATTGACGCAGCGGCGGATTCAAAGTTATTTCGATGATATTTCCTTTGGAAGGCTTGAGCGGCGTTTTGAAGGAAGCACAAGCGGCGGTAAATTCTTTGTTGATTGCCTTAGCGGAGTTTATAGCGCGCAAAGTTTGTCCAGGTCTCACGACAAGCGGGACGAAATTAACTTTCTCAACTCCGTCAGTAGAAATTTCCAAGACGAAACAGCCACTGTTGCGCCTGCCCGCGTCGACAAGGAGTGTGCCTGCGTCATAAATTATCGGACGTTCTTTATAAATTTCCACGCCGTGCACTAAATACGAGTGGCAACCTAAAACGGCGTCGGCTCCCAAATCAATCAGTAAGTGCCCAATTTTTTGGGATTCTTCTATAGCTTTTTTGGCAAGGTGCCTGCCCCAATGCGGCGCAATGATTACGACGTTGGCTTTTTCGTGCGCGGCATTGATTCTTTCGGCAAAAGTTTTCTTCCACAGCTCCAGCTTGTCGGCGGGAAGATAAGCCGTGCCGGAACGTTCAGCAGTTGCGGCAGATTTTTCTACTCGCGTATCAACGGAGAAAATCGCTAAGACAACATTGCCGACTTTTTTATAAACGGGCGCGAAAGCCTCTTCAAAATTTTTGCCCGAACCCGCATGCAAAATCCCTGCCGCGTCAAGATATTTTCCCTGCTCAAGTAAAGCCTCTGCGCCGTAGTCGCTTGAGTGGTCGTTCGCCGTCACGACTATATTAATTTTGTTATTCACAAGGATGTTCGTTTGTTCAGGGCGGGCGCGAAAGTAATTGTGCCCGTCCAAAAAGTTTTGTTCGCCCTTAGTGGCAATTACGCATTCCAAATCCACGAGCCGAACATCAGCCGACGCCATTTCCTTAATGTTGACGAACGGCTTTATTTTTTGCGAAAAAATATTCATGTTCCTACCGATATTGACGACGCCGCCATAAAAAAGCTTAATCGTCTTTTTTTGCTCTAGCAATTCAGATACCTCCCGTTATAGTTTTAATTTTGGCTATTCGCCGCGTCGTTTCTTTGAATTTTTATGCCACAGAATTTATACACCAAAACTTTTCCCTATGCAAGAAAAAATCTGCCCTCCGTGCGGAAGAGCAGATTGGAAAAGTTTTAATTTATGTCGTCTATGTTATTGACAACGATTAGTTTTGAACAAAGCCGCCGTTTTCAACTCTGTAGGTGCGCATTTCTTCGCCGCTAGTTACGACGTAATTAGCTTTGTCAGCGTCGGCGATAGTGAGCTTGCCGCCGTCAGTGAAGTTGAGCGTTGCGGTAGAGCCTTCAAAGCTTGCGCCGGAAATTTGGTCAAGTCTAACTTGCGACAGGAAGACAGTATCGCCCGAAGTGGTGCCGCTTATCGTGTCGGAGCCGTTGCCGTAGGTGTAATAGAAATTATCAACACCCGCGCCGCCTTGCATGAAATCATCGCCGCGATTGCCGCCCCAAAGGCTCGTATTGGCGTTGCCCGCAAGAATTGTGTTGTTGGCGTCGTTGCCAGCCAATTCAGCTTTAACGCTGGAGCCGCTCGCGTCAATGGTTCTAATGTCGCCTTTGAAAGTATTTGCTTTATTGCCCGCCCAAGCCGGAACGTCAAGCCAGATTGAAACGGGGGCTACAACGTCGCTATTGACATTAATTGCCGCGTTATTTTCGGTCGCTA
>ODAJ011676819.1_pt1 | contig 37728 bp, 41 predicted proteins | sample 1539241 | NCBI WGS metagenome assembly ODAJ01 (sample SAMN02144231, study PRJEB22623) | gut metagenome | biome: sheep rumen | host: Ovis aries | place: New Zealand
TTTGGAATTATCTAAAATTAAAAAAAGTTTTAAATCATTTAATTAATAGTTTTTGTAATTAGATACATTTTTAGAATTTACTATTTTTTAATAATCATTTAAATAGTTGCTCTCTTCTGACAGTTTTGGCTTTTATTTTAATATGAATTTGTGATATAATTTTGATAGAAAGGTAGGAATAGAAAGTGAAACAAGAAAAAAGTAAAAAAGGATTAATAGGAGTATTAATTGCAATAATAGTTTTATTATTGTGTGTGATTGGATATTTATTATTTGAAAAGGATATGTTGAATGGTAAAACTAATGATAATTCTACAACTACAACTACAACTGTAAATGACATTTTATGTACAAAGACAGTTTCTATTTACAATAATCAATATAGTTTTGTTTATAAAACTGTAAAATCTAATGTGGGTTCGTTCGATGATATTCATTATGATATAAAAGTAAATAATGACTATATTATTAATGGAATTGAATATGGAAGTACTGCTGAGTATACACCAGAAGATTTAAAATCATTTTGTTTAACTCATAATCCTAAAGTTGTAAAAGTTGAATCAAACAATACTGATGCTTATAATTATTATGTTATCTCAAATGATGGCTTAGCTTATGGTTCTAATATAGGATTATATAGTGTAAATTCTAGCAACAGATATAATAAAATTCTTGATTTATCTGTTTTTGCATCAACGGGGTGGAAAAAAAGCGGTAAAGATATTCCTGGTATAGAGGTTTTGGATAAGGAAATTTTTGTTGTAAATAATAGTACTTCTTCTGGAATTAATTATCCTGTTGGAAGTAGAGTTAAGATTACTCTTGAGAACGGAAAATATTTAACTGAATTAGTTGATAGTGGTTATATAAATAATTCTGGAGATAAGGAATAAAAAAGTATTAAAAAACTATTTATTCAAATAGTAATAAAAAATATTAAATAGAATTGACAAAGGAGTTATATATTATATAATTAATCTGCATTTAATTAATGCATAACTTGGTTGTTACTTTTTAAGTGTGCCTCCTGTAATGGAGGCTTTTTTATAATATATTATAATTGATATGATATAATACTTTTGAGGTGAAACTATGGGTGCTTGGAATTGTTCAATTAATGGTAATGATACTGCTCAGGACTTAATGGATGAGTATCGAGCAGCATTTTATTATAATGATGTTAACACAGCATTACAAAAAATTGTTGATTATGTTGATTATTTAGATACTGATGAAATTCCTGATTTTGTATATTCACTAGCAGATTTTATGTGGAAAAAAGGTATATTAGTTGATTCTGTAAAAAATAAAGCTATAGAAATGATAGACTCTAACTATGGTTTGAAAATTTGGGAAGAGGCTGGAGAAAAAGTTTTAAGTAAAAGAAAAAAGGTATTGGAAGCTTTTAAAAAACAATTATTATCGCAACAGCCTGATAAAAAGAAAATAAGCATGAAAGTTAATATGGATTCTATATTTTCTCCTGGTGATGTAATAGTTATTGAATTAAAAACTAAAGATTTAAATTGCAGTGATTATGTATGTGTAAATCTATCAGAAATAAAAAAATATGATGGGAAGTATGTTGTACTTAGAAAATTATATGATCATATAAGTTGGTCTTCGTCAATAGAGCCTAATGTTAAAGATATATGGCCGGTATTTCAGTTATTACCCTATTATTACGATGAAATACCTAATATAGATGATATAGAAAAATTATTTAATCATGATATTAATTATTATGAAATGATTGAAACTGATGGAAAATTATTATATTTTAAAAAAAGAAATTATAAATTAATTGGAAATATTACGAATTATTTAAAAGATAAGTATGAACATAGCAATAATGATATAAAAAGCGTATTTTTTTCAGTTAATAAGCCTTGGTATTATGCTGAAACTGAGATTATTAATCAAATAATGGATATAAATGAAATTAATAATTGTAATATAGATAAGGAGATACTAGAACTCTATAGGAAACTAGGAAATGGAGAAAGGAAAATAGCACGAGAGGGCATAAAAGAAGGATTACATATAAAAGATTTATCAATATTTATGAGGCCATATGTACCAGGATTTAACAAAAGTAAAAGAGTATGGGAAAATTGTGCAAGAATACTTTATCATAAAAGTGATGAAGAATTAATGCCATATTTAGAGCAAATGTTTGAATGGCTTCAAGATTTAAATTGGCCAGGCGCTTTAATTATATCTAAGAGATTATATGAGTTTTCTAAAAATCATAAATGTATTTTTGATACAATAAAAGATAAATGTATTAAAAGAGCAAAAGAAAACAATGATAAAATATGGATTATTGTTATAAATGAAATTAAAAATAATGCTGAGAATAAGGAAGGATATTGGTTTCCTGAAATTTATATATAATTGAAATTATATATAAAACTTAATTAAAGCTTATTTAAAATAATGCATATTATGAGTTTTTCTCTCATTAATTTACATCTAAAAGTATACATGATACAATATAAGAAATATAAGGGAGTGCTATTATGGTAAAAGATAAAATAAATAATGGTAAGATTTTATATAAAAGTAAGATTGAATATACTTATGAGGAATACTATAAACTATTTGAATGTAAAAAATATCCTTTTGTCTTTTTTGCTTTTTTATGTAGCTTTATTATTTTTATAATAGTATGTGTTTTATTCACTTTAGTTTCAAAAGATATATCTAGAAATCAATTTATTATTATTTATATGCTTTTTGCAGTACTTGGATATTTGGGTTATAAAATGAACTATGCAAATACAATATATAAGTTTTATTTAGGAACTATTAAAGATAAAAAAGATAAAGAACTTTATATAAACTTTTATGATAACTTTTTTATAGTTAATAAAAAAACTGAAGTTTATTACGATAGCATTACAAGAATGATAGAAACAAAAGATAATATATATTTAAACGATAAAAACAATGTTTGTTTTGTAGTTGTTAAAAATGAAAATAATGATGGAATTAGTTTGTTTTTAAAAGATAAATGTAAGAATGCTAAATATGCTTTTAAAAATAAGAATATAAAAATAAAATATCCCAATAATTATAAAAAGTAGGCAAGTATGAAAAAAGATAATAATAATTTGATATTAAATGGTAAAAAGATAATACTTTTTATATTTTCTATATTTGTGCTTTTCTTATTTATTATGATGTTACTTATTCCTTTATATATAGAAAAAGTTATAGAAGTAGAAATATTAGGTTATATTGCTATTATATTAATACCATTAATGATGATACCTTTTATATACTATCATATAGCAAATAGTTTAAGAAAAAAGCAAATTAAGAAGGCAAACAATAAAGATTATGAAACTATTAAGAATTTTTTATATAATGAATTAAGAAATAAAATACCAAGCGATGACTATCAATATATTAGTGGATGTGATTATTTTTATACTGTTGATGATATGTGTGTAGAGTTTTTAACTGGTGAAAAAAGGTTGTGCATTAGTAAAGAAGAAATAATTGATTATTCAAACGATTCAGAAACCCTTGATGATATTAAAAAATTAAAATTAGAAGAGTTTAATAATGAGATTAAGAAGATAATAGAAATCATTTATAAATATTATGATAATGATGGAGTTTGGAAAAAACATGAAACAAAATAATGAAAAAAGAGTATATTTAGATGACTATATTTCTGTTGCTAAGAATGATATGATTATAAGAATTATATTTGCATTATTAGTCTTAGGAATTTTTATATATTATAAAGTTTTTAGTTATGATGCAAAGGGATTCTTTATTATTATATTGTTTGCTTTATGTTTAAACGTATTTTATTTTTGTTTAACTTATATTTCTATTTTGCAAATAAAAAGGTTTTTAATAAAAGAAAAAATCTATAATAATGAATTAGTGGTAGATTTTTGGAATGAAAATAATGCTATCTTTATAAATAAATATATTGTTATATTCACTAAGTTTAAAGTTATTAATATAGAGTATAAAAATATAGAGAAAGCAAAAGTACTTATTAAACGAGTAAAAGGAGGATTATACAAATATTTGTTGATAACCTTAAATGATAAAACATCAAAAAAGTTTCTAATTTATGATAGAGTACACTGTGATATAGATGTAAATAAAGTTTTAGACTATTTAAAAGAAAAGAATCATGAAATTAAATTTGAGGATTCTGGCGATTATTGGAAATATAAATATAATAGATAAATAATGATAATATTAATTAAAGTATCAAGTTATTATGATTTTATAGATTAATAAAATATTGAAATAATAAGTAGAACTTTTTTATGTATTTTTGAGATTATATGAATTGAGGAGATTTAAATAATAATGAAAAAAAGAGTGTTTGTATTATTGTTTTGTTGTTTAGTAATGTTAACAGGCTGTAATAAAAATGGTATTAATAATATTCATAATGAAAATGAAAATGAAAAATATATAATAGAAAAAGAAGAAACTATTGAAGAAGATAAAGAATTATTAGAACTTGTTTATCATGATCCAGATACAATATATTTTGATTTACCTGAAAGAGAACATGAATCTATAGATATTTATTATAAAATAGATTTTGATAGTTATAAAAATAAAAATATAAGAGAAACATATAATAGTGATGAAAATCTTAAAGATCTAGTTCAAATTATAAAAGAAAAATTAAATGTTGTTATTGACGGCAGATGGAAATACTATATAAATGAGTTTAATGAAAAATCACATACAGGAATGATAGTATTTTTATACTATATTGGGGATGTTATAGGTACAGATAAAGCAATAATTTTTGAGATTAATAATGGAATTGCTAGTAAATTAAATTACTCTTACTTGGATAGAAAAATTGATGAAGAAGCATTTTTATATAAATATAATTATTTTATTAATCATTATAAGCAGGAAAAAAAGGTAATAGATAAATTTAAAGATTATTACACAATTTCTGGTGATGTAACTGTTTATACTTATTATTATGGTAACAATAAATTATTCTACTCTTATAATATTTTTTATAAAGAAATGCCTTTAGGAACAATTGATAATGATTGGGGAACAGAAATGTATATTGAACCTAAACTAATTGAAGATATTCTTAAAACAAAAAGAATAGTTATTAGAGATAGCAGTACTTATGAGAAAACAAATACAATTATTGCTAGTGGTACAATTAGAGAAGTGGCAGAATTATTATCAAGAGCATTACCAATGGGAAATAGAGAAAAATTAGCTGATGTAACTAATAGTAATTGGGAACTGGTATTATATGGTGAAAATGATGTTTTAATAGATACTCTATATGTTTGGAATGATGGAAAACTAGGGTTTAATAATTCAAGAGATGAATATTTAAAAGATGAATATAAAGATAAATTAATAAAAATAATTATGGAAGCTAATTAGTTTGATAAAAATATTGAAGGTGAGATACTTGTGAAAAAGAGTTTAAAAATTACTTTAATTATTATAGGTACTTTAATAGGGTTTATTTTATTAGATACAATACAAGCATTGATGCTTAATAGAAATACAATAATTGGTACTGAAACAAATTGCATGAGGAGAGAAGGATTTTTTGTAACTACATATCATTGTGGAAATGGGAAGCATATATCAAAATTAAAATTTGGTAATTCTTCGTGTAATAGTGAATCAGTATGTGGTGGAATTGATAGTATAATAAATAACAAAATAGCACTATTTTTAAAGGATAATACTCTTACATCAAAGGAAGCTACATTTATAATGACAAATAATTCTAATATTGATACATATGAATATGGCAATCCATTTTATCTTGAAGTTAAGAAAAATAATGAATGGAAAAAATTAGAAACAATTAATGATTTAGCTTTTACACTACCAGCATTTTCATTAAAGCCTCATGAATCAAAAGAATTTAAAATTAATTGGGAATATGGATATGGAGAATTAAAATCAGGAACTTATAGACTAGTAAAAGATGTATTTCGCTTAGGCGATGAACCAATTGATGAATCAGAAAAAATATATTTATATGCTGAATTTACAATTGAATAAAAAAGGTTTGTGAATTCTTATGATTGTAGATAATCATGTATGCGCCCTGAGAGAGTCATGAATAATTGACTTTCGTTTTTAATTTATAATTAAGTAATTATTACGTTAAACTACTCTTGATTTGTTTCCTGTACTTAATTCTTTAATTATTGTAATATTTAATTGAAAGGAAAGAGGAAATTATAATGGATCAAGTTAAGATAGGAAAATTTATTTTAAAGTGTAGAAAAGAGAAAAATATTACTCAGCAAAATCTTGCTGATAATTTAGGAGTTTCTTATAAAACTGTTAGTAATTGGGAAAATGGTAGAAATATGCCAGATGTATCTTTATTTAAACCATTGTGTGAAGAGTTAGGTATAAATATTAATGAGTTATTAAATGGTGAAAATGATAATGCTGATAATGGTTTAGTTGATTATTTAAAGTATCAGAAAAAAAGAAATAAAGTTAAGATTATCATCTCGGGTATAGTTATATTTTTTATAGTTTTATTATCAATACTTAGTATATTTTTTATTAATAATTATAATAAAGTACATGCTTATATATTAAGTGGTTCAAGTGATAATTTTGAATATCATGATGATTTATTAATATTATCCAATATTAAAAATATAAATGCTTTTGGAGAGCTAAGCATTAAGAATAGTAGCATTAATGAATCCGATATTATTCAAATGTCGCTTAATTACAATGGAGAAAAAATGTTAGAAGGAACTGTTCTATCTGGTGTAGCATATGAGATTAATGGATATGATGATTGCTTCCAAGAAGAAGCAAGAAAAAACATTGATAAGTGGTATATTGAAATTACATACACTTTAAATAAAGAGAAAAAAGTTGAAAAGATTCCATTAGTTGTTAATAATATTTTACGTAATGATAATCTATTTTATAAACAATCCGAGAAAGTATCTGATGGTCCAATAATTAATACAAATAGTCTTAGCGAAAAAAGAGATAAATACTTAAAGGAAGTTAAGGATGAATTAATAAAAAATCATGACTTTAAAGGGGTTGATGGGTCTACTGCTAAAGGGAAAGTTATATCATATTTTACTTTGATTAAAAATTTAGGAAATAGAGAATTCATATATTATTCTGCTTTTGGTATGTGGCGAACTGCAAGCGAAAACGGTAAAGATAAGTTTTCTGGAAATATTAGATCAAAATATATTGGTTATACTGATGTTAATGGAAATACATATTCTTATGATTATTTAGCTGAAAAGTTTGTAAGATGCAATGGCAAAAAATGTAATAGTGCTCCAGACAATATAGAAAAGTTAGTGAAAGATTTTGTAGAAGCTTACAAGAGGGAATTTGATGGTTTATTTAATCTATATAAAAATGAAATTTTAGAAGATGATTATGAGGATATTTAAAAGACTGCTATTTATTATATTTCTGTTTTTAATAGTTTTATATGTATTATTTACAAGGGATGGTTCAATTAAATTAGGGCTTTTACTATCAGGATATAATCCATTTATAACTTATGAAAATATAGATTATGAAAATGGAAATAATTATTTAAATCAGATAGAAATAGATAATCAAATTATATATTTAGAATGTAAAACATATGGTTTAATTAAAATAGCACGCTATTATAATTTTGAAGAGCTAAGATAAAAAGGTACTTTAATGTGCTTTTTTTCTATCTATTATTTTATAGTTGACTATTTAATAATAGTGTAATACAATATTATTGTATTAATGTAATAATACAGTAAGGAGGAATAATGGAATTAACATTTGAAAATAATATACCTATTTATGTACAGTTACTAGATTATTTAAAAATTTATTTAATATCAGGAGTTTTTAAAGTGGGAGATAAGTTACCTTCAGTTAGAGATTTTGCTGATTCTTTTAAGGTTAATCCCAATACAGTACAAAAGGCTTTATCAGAACTTGAAAGTGAAGGATTAATATATACTGAAAGAACTAATGGTAAATATGTTACTAAAGATAGTAAACTACTAGAAAAGTTAAAAGATGATTATGCCTTAACTCTTGCTAAAAGTTATATTGAAGGTATGAAAAAAATAGGATTTGCTAAAGCTGATTCAATAAAGTACTTAGAAAGGATTAGAGGATAGCGTGGAATTATTAGAGGTTAAAAACTTATCAAAAAAATATGAAAATACGGTTGCTCTTGATAGTGTAAGTTTTAAGATTAATGCTGGTAAGATTATTGGTTTGCTTGGTAAAAATGGAGCTGGAAAATCTACCTTAATTAAAATTATAAATGGATTATTAATACCGGATAGTGGTGTAATTAATTTTAATGGAGAAAGTCTTAATTATCAATTTAAAGATAGGATTGCTTATTTACCTGAGAGGTCTTATTTGGATAAATCAATGGATGTTATGGGCGCGATTAATTATATGTCTGATTTTTATAAATCTTTTAATAAAGATAAGGCTTTAAAATTATTAAAAGATTTAAATCTTGATAGTAGTAAAAGAATTTCTAAAATGTCAAAAGGTATGCAAGAAAAGCTTCAATTAATATTAGTTATGGCAAGAGAAGCTGATTTATATATTTTAGATGAACCTTTAGGTGGGGTAGATCCTGCTACTAGAGATTATATTTTAGATACTATTTTATCTAATTTTAATGAAGGAGCTAGTGTTATTATATCTACCCATTTAATTGCAGATATTGAAAGAATATTAGATGAAGTAATAATGATTGATAATGGAAAAATTGTTTTAAGTGGAGAAGCAGATGTTTTAAGAGAGCAGGAAGGATGCTCAATAGATGAAATATTTAGGAGGAAATTTAAATGTTAAGGAAGTTAATTAAATATGATTTAAAAGATTTATTAAGTATTTCATGGATATTCTATATTATAGTTATTATTTTATCTTTGGTATTATTTATTTTTAATTATTATAAATTATATAGTAATAATGTATTATTAGATTTAATTCATGGATTATTAGAAATTGTGCTTATAGTATTATTAATATTGTTAGCTGGGTTTACCATTTTTAAAACATTAAAAAGATTTAATAGAAATCTTTATAGTGATGAAGCTTATTTAACTCATACATTACCTATTAGTAAAAAAACATTATATTTTTCTAAAATTATATCAAGTATAATTTATGTTATAACATCTTTTTTAGTAGTTATTTTGTCTTATATATTAGGTATCTCTTATATATTAACTAATGATAGTTGTTTTATAGCACAGGGTGGTTGTTATTCAACTACTTTAGAAAGTATGATTAGTGAGTATGCTATTTTATTTAATATTAACCCAATGATAGCTGTTATTATAATTCTTGCACTAGTTTTTTTAGAAATAATGTTAGTAGTTTTATCTGGGTTTAATGGGACTATTATTAATCATTTAGGAAACAGTCCTAAAAAGACAAAATCTATTAAGTACTCATTTTTAATATATATATTATCTATATTATTATTTGCATTAGTTTTTTATATTGCAGGCATAATAAATCCTGATATTATTAAAATTCTCTCAATGAAGACAAATGATTTATTTAGTGTTATTAGATTAAACTTATCAGTATTTATAGATATTGTTATTATATCAATTGTTACTTATTTTGGTATAGATTTATTACATATTGTACTTGGATATAAATTGTTTAATAAGGGTGTTAATTTAGAATAAAAATAAGTTCTTTTACTCATAATAATAACAGGAGGATATATGACACAAAAAGAATTATTATATGTAGAAGATGCGATTGGTCATGAGACTAATATGATTTCAATTATGCAAGATGCTGTTTCTAATATGCAGGATAAGAATTTAGTTTCTTTTGTAAACAAAGAATTAAAGAAACATAAGAGTATGTTAGCTAAATTAATGAGTATGTTGGAGGATAAGTCTAATGAATGATAAATTATTAATGGAAAATTATCTTTTAATACTAAAAAGTACGATGGAAGTATATGTTCATGGTACATTAGAAAGTTCTAATCCTGATGTTAGAAATATGCTTAAGTTAGGTTTAGATGAAACAGTATCTTATCAAGCTAGATGTTATGATGAAATGACTAAATATGGATGGTACACTATTAGTAATGTTAAATCTAGTGCAGTTAAGCAAACATTAAATACTATTAAACAAGGCAATTAGCCTTGTTTTTAATTTAATAAAATTATGATATTATATTGGTAATTAAGGGAGGATATATGGATTTAGATGAATTAATGGGATATTTAATTACTAATGATTTAGTGGATGAGACTTTTGATATTAAAGAGGATACTGAAAACACTACTGAAGATGATGATTAATTTAATATTATTTTAATATTTATATTTTATATTTATTTTGAGGTGGAATATGAGAATTTTAGTTATTGAAGATGAGGTAAATTTAGCTGATGTTATAGTAAGTACTTTAAAGAAAGAAAAGTACTTAGTTGATGTATCTTATGATGGAGAAGATGGTTTATTTAATGCTTTAACTGATGTTTATAATTTAATTATATTGGATGTGATGCTACCTTCTATTAATGGATTTGATATATTAAAAGAAATTAGAGAAAATAAGATAAATTCTAAGGTTATAATGCTTACTGCTAAAAGTGAACTAGAAGATAAGTTAAATGGATTAAATCATGGAGCAGATGATTATATGACTAAACCTTTTCATATTGAGGAATTAATAGCGAGAGTTAATATTCAACTTAGAAAGAATGAAAATAAAGAGTTAACTGATACTTTAGTATATAATGATATGTCTTTAAATATTAAAAGTTCTAAATTAGAAAATATTAATACTAAGGAAAGTATTACATTGGGATTAAAAGAATTTCAAATATTAGAGTATTTAATGCAAAATAAAGATATTATAGTTTCTAGAGAACAGATATATGATAAGATATGGGGATTTGATAATGAAGTTGAATCTAATAATTTAGAGGTATATTTATCTTTTATAAGAAGAAAACTTAAGTTAATTGGTGTAAATGTTAACATTAAAGTTATTAGGGGAGTAGGATATAAATTGGAGAATATAAATGAAAAAGCTTAGTAAGAAGACTTTTATTACTTTATTTACACTATTAAGTGTATTTATAATTACAATATTATTTATTTTTAATTATCAAAATTATATAAGAGAATATAATAATGTTGTTAATAATATTACTAGATTAAATATGGGACCAATGGGTGATAAAAAAGATCTGCCAGATGATCATAATAAAAGATTTATGGATGCTACTTTATATACAGTTATATTAGATAATAAAGAGATAATTGATATTATTAATCATAGTGATAATAATAACTTAGATATAGAGTCTATTGTTAATGATATTATAGATAATAAAAATGGTATGTATATTGGTAATTTACTTATTAATAGATATTCTTATAATTATATGAATAATAAAATTATAATAAGTGATAATTTAGAAATAAATAATAGATTAATGAATTCTTTTAAATTATCATTAGGAATTTTATTAATTGGAGAAGTTATATGTTATGTTATTAGTAAGGTATTAACTAATTGGTTAATTAAACCAGCTGAGGATAGTTTTAATAAACAAAAAGACTTTATCGCTGATGCATCTCATGAACTTAAAACCCCTCTAGCGGTTATTATGGCTAGTGCTGAAGCTTTAGAAAATGATAATGATAAGAAATGGCTTAATAATATAAAAAATGAATCGGAAAGAATGAGTAATTTAATTAAAAATCTTTTAGATTTAGCGAGATTAGAAAATAGTAATAAGAATTTTGAATTAGTTAATTTATCTAAAATAACCGAAAATAGTGCTTTAACTTTAGAAAGTTTAATGTATGAAAAGAAGATAAAGTTAGATTATAGTATAGATGAAAATATTATGTTTAATTGTAATAGTGATGAAATTAAGGAACTTTTATCAATCATATTAGATAATGCGATTAAACATAGTGAAAAAAATGATAAGATTATTGTTAATTTAAAAAAGGTTAAAGATAAGATTAATTTGGAAGTAATTAATAAAGGATTACCAATTCCAAAGGAAGATGAAACTAAGATATTTGAAAGATTTTATCGAGCTGATAAATCGCGAAATAGATCTAGTAATAGATATGGATTAGGTTTATCTATTGCTAAAGAAATTGTTATAAGACATAATGGTATAATTACAGCTAGTTCTAGTGATGGTTATACAACTTTTAAAATTATATTTAAATCTACTAATTAAATAAAATAATGTATTTATTTTTAAATAGTGTAAATACTAAATATAACAGAGGTTTTTATGAAGAAGTATGTTGTATTAGGATTTATACTATTTTTTATGTTATCTTTTATGCTACTTTTAAATGATAATAGTTATGCTTATGTTGATGATAACAATTTAATTATTTATCCGAAAGAAGTTACTACGATTAATTTAAAAAAGTATTTAAATAAAAATAATTATAGTATTAGTAGTTTTTGTTCGTATGAAAAATGCTATGAAATTAGAGAAAAAGATATTAATATGTCAATATCTAACTTTCATAAATTATATGATAAAGATTTATGTGAGGAAGATGCTTTAGAAATAAAAGTAAAGGGTTATCCTGTAAGTAAAATAATACTTAATAATTAATTATTTCAGTATACTTTTTATAGTCTTTTAATAATTCTTTTATAAATATAGAATAATTATGATATGGAACTACTAAATAGACATTATTTCTACTTCTAGTTAAAGCTACATAAAATAATCTTCTTTCTTCTTCATAAGGATAGGTATCTTTTGGGATTATTAGGTCTATTAAATAATGGTTTTTGATTTTAGAAGGCAGTGATGTATTATTATTTTCTAAATTTACTATTATGATATTATCATCTTCTAAGCCTTTAGATGAGTGAATTGTTAAGTATCTTATATTATCGGTTTCTATTATATTAAAATGATCTTTATCATTATTGTTTCTTCCTAAGATAGTAATATGAGTATCTATATTAGATGTAATCTTATTAATAATATCTTTTTGATTATGATAAAAACATATTTTAATTGGTTTAAGATTATCTTTTAAACAGATAGTATTCTTCTTAATTTGTTTTTTATTTTTTAAAATAAAAGAGTTTGCTATATTAATAAGGGTTTGATTATTACGATAATTATAATCTAAGTTAATTATATTTAAATTGTCTAAGTATTTATTTAAATTTAAAAATAGATTTAAATCACAACCACTAAAACGATAGATAGATTGATAGTCATCTCCTACAGCAAATAATACTCCATTATTTTGTTTTAATATGGCATTAATTAAATTAAATCTAATTAAGGATGTATCTTGAAATTCATCTATTATTATATATTTATAATTAGTTTTTATTTTATTGTTTAAGATACTTATAGTAGCTAATGTAATCATATCATTAAAGTCTAATAATCCAGATGAAATAAGTTCATTATGATATATTTCATATATTTCTAAGATAGTTTGTAAATATTCTTTAGTTATAAAGTGATTCTTTTGATATAAATTAAATAAAAAATCTATATTAGAATAATTAGATTTATAAAGATTAATAAATGTTGATATTAAAGTATATAAGTTATATTTAGTAGTTTCTTTTAAAATTCTTTTAATTCTTTTTTGAACTTTTTTATTATATTTAGCATATGAATTAAAATATTCATCTATTATATAATTTAAAGTATTAGCTGGAGATACTTTAATATTTTTATTATTTAAGAGAGTTAACCCTAATTTATGAAAAGTATAAACATCTACATTATATTTTATTTTTCTTTTAATATCATTAACTGATTCATTAGTAAAAGATATTACTAGTATTTCATTTTCTTTATAATAATTATTATCTATTAAATAATTTATCTTATTAATTATAGTATAAGTTTTACCAGAGCCAGCTCCAGCGATAACTAAAGTATTATTAAGTGATTTAACGCTAAGTAGTTGTTTTTCATTCATAATATAAATATATATTTATAATTAATTATTGTCAAATAAAAAGAAACTTTTTTGTTCCTTTTATTTATTATTTAATGATACTAATTCTTTATCTATTAATGAATATAGGTATATATATACTTTTTTATTTGTTTTGGTTTCTATATATTCTTTATATCCATTTAATTGATTTAAATAAGCTTTATCGGTAGTATTTTTAAGTTTATAGTCTATTATATCTATATGATCGGAGTATTCTAGCATTAGGTCTATAATACCATGTTTAGTAGTATTATCTTTTTCATAAATAAATTCATATTCTTTATAGATATTAGCTTCATTTATGTTTGATAAACTATTTAATAAACTATTAATTATATTTAATTCTAAATTATTATAAATATCTAGATTTGGATTTTTAAAATCTAATGTTTCTAAAATATAATGCATTTTAGTTCCTAAAGATATGTTGTTAGTTTCTTCTAAAGAATATATAGCTTTATTAGGTTTTGAATAGTGTTCTTTGTTAATAATAGCACTATTAATATCTATATCATTAACTTTTATTAGATCTCCTTTAGGAATATTATTTAAAGAAATATTATCAATAAATTTATATGATGGATTAATATCTGGAATATCTACATTTTTAATGTATTCTTTAATATATTTATAACATGAATTTAAGATACTATTAAAAGATTTATATGAACTTCTAATACTAAAATCAACTATGTTATTATTATCAAATAATTCATATTCATTTTCTTTTAGAGATGTTACCATAATCATTTTTTCTTTTGCTCTAGTAAGAGCTACATAGAATAGTCTTAGCTTTTCAGATATTTCATCTAATATATATTTTTCTTTATATAAATAATTTATAAATGTAGGAGTAAATCCTTTATCATAAGATGGTAATATTAAACCATAAGTTTTATCAAAGATTATTCGATTATTTATTTCCATAGTATTAAATTCTTTATGTAATCCAGAGTAATAACAAATTTTATATTCTAATCCTTTTGATTTATGAATATTAGTTATTGTTACAGAATCATTATCTTTAATAATACCTGGTATTTTGATACTCTCATTATCTGTAATTAAGGAATCTAAATAATCTGTAAGACCATATATATTTATTCCCACACTATTTAATTCAGTAAATTTTTTTAATAAATTATCGATTATGATAACTCTATGATTAATATCACCAGCAGTTATTATTTTTTCATAGAAATTAAATTTATTTATGATTAATTCTAATAGTTCTTTATTACTTAAATAATCTATTTTATAACTAATTTCTTTACATATACTATATATATTAGATTTAGTTACTTCTTTATTACTTATTGTGTCATATATTTCTTGATCTGATAAATTAAATAAATAGCTTCTAGCAATACTTGTATAGTATAAATTAACTTGTTTATTTAAAATATTATTTTTTATTAATAAAATTAGAGAAATAATACTGTTAATTATAATTATTTCTTCTGATAAAACGATATTTTCATCTTTATAAATATTTAATGGTATTTTTAAATAATCAAAGACTTTTTTATAGATATCAAAAGAGGTAGTACGGTCCATTAAGATACAAAAATCTTTATAAGTACAGTTTCTTAGTGTATTATCAAATACTTGATATTTATTGTTTATTTTATTTATAATGTCGTTTCCAATTATAAAGGCTTCTATTTCTTCTTTAGTATATGTTGAGTCTTCATTATTATAATTTAGTATTTCTAAGCTATTATTATAGTTATTGTTACCTTCATTTATAAATGAGGTATTACCAAATATCAACTGATGATCATCTTTGTAGTTAGCATTACCAATTGAATTATCCATGATATGATTAAATATTTGATTAATACTATCTAATACTTCTTTTCTAGACCTAAAGTTTTTATTTAAATCTATTTTAATACCGCCATCATTATTTTTATATTTATCATATTTTATTTTAAATAAATCTGGGTTAGCATTTCTAAAACGATAGATAGATTGTTTAACATCACCAACCATATAAACATTATGGTTTTCTATTAGAGAAATAAATTCTTCTTGAACATCACTAGTATCTTGATATTCATCTATCATTATTTCATTATAATGGTATTTTAGATATTCTCTTACATTAGAATTATCCTTTAATAGTTTGATAGCTAATTTACTTATATCATTAAATTCAAAGACATTATTATTTGTTTTAAAGGTATCTATTTTATTAGTTAATTCTTTAATTATATTAATAATTATATTAGAGTAATCTTTAGTATTTAATAAATTATTTATTAAATAGTCTTTATTATAAATGGTGTATTCTTTAATTTTTTTAATATTTTCACTTATTTCTTTTTTTAAGTATTTACCTTTATCAGAAGTATTTCTAATAGGCGGTAATTTAATATCTAGATTATTTTTTATTTCTTCATATGTTTGTGATTTTAATAAAGGATTTAATATATTAGATATTTTATCATAATAGTCTGATTCTACTTCATATGATAAATTAAATAATAAGTTATTTATAGTGTTAATTCTTTTAATTATGATATTGGTATATTCATTAAATAAATTATTTAGATTGTTAATATCATAATAATTATCAACATATTCATTTAAATAAGTGGTATTATCAATTATTAAATCAAATTTATAAGATAAATCTAAAATAGTTTGTTTAATTAATTTATCATTTTTATTACCAAAAGTAGTTACAAAATTAATAAATGTTTGATTATTACTTTGATATAGATTATCAAATATTTCATTAATATAATCTTTTTTTAATTTTTTAATTATAGATGAATCTATTATATTAATATTTTGATCTAAGTTTAAATAATAGTGGTATTTTTTTACTAAAGATAAAACATAAGCATCAAAGGTAGTTATATCAGCACTATCAATATTTTTAGATTCTTCAATAATAGATGGTGTTTTTAAAATAGCTTTATTAATTCTAGTTTTCATTTCTAAAGCAGCATTATTAGTAAAAGTTAAGATTAATAAATTATTTATATGAGTACCATTTTTTAGTTTATTTATTACTCTTTCAGTTAAAACAGCAGTTTTACCTGAACCAGCACCTGCTGATACTATTATATTAGAGCCACTTTTATTAATAGCCTCTAATTGCTCGTTAGTCCAAGTTGTCATCGCTACCTCCTAAAAATTCTAAATTATTATCTAATTTTAAATAAGTATTATTTTTTTCAGTTTTAAAACATACTTTGTTATATTTACAATAAGGACAACTTATATTATTAAAATTAACTATTTTAGGATTAATATTAAATTCTCTATTTTCTATATTAGTTATACATTCTTCTATTTTATTAGAAACTAATTTTTCTAATTTAGTAAAATTATCATTAGTTAGCACTTTAGAAGTTTTACTAAAGCCATCATTAGTCATTTTTAGTCCTTTAATAAATTTGCTATTTTCATATGTGGGATCAAAATCAGATAGAATATTTTCATTACCTAGAGTGTATCCAGTTAGTTTTAAATTATTTTCATATTGTTCTTCTAATGCTTTATTTGGGTCTTTATTAATAGAAGGCATTAGAATATGTTGTAAATATATACCTACTATATTAGAGTTAGGATATATTTTTTTAATTAAATAAATATAAGTTGGTAATTGTAAATTTAAACCGTAATTAGCAAGTCTTAAATCAATATCAGGAGTACCTGTTTTATAATCAACTAGTACAAGATTATCTTGATATTTCATTACTTTATCAATAAATCCATTAAACTTTATATTATTTATGTTTATTTCAATATATTTTTCAGTTTCAATATCATTATATTTAGTTATATTATTAAATGATTTTAAATATTTAATAGCAAATTCTAATTCAGTTAATATTTTATTTAAGAATACTTTATTTTCATTAGTTAAGTTAAATGGATGATTTAGTAGATATTCTTCTTTAACTATATTAAAATTAAAATCATCATTATATATTTTAGATAAAATGTCATGACAAATAGATCCTAAGTAAGTATCAAAGGTATCAATATATTCATTAAGATTTAATATATAATCACAGTAATATTTAAATGAACATTCATAATAAGTATTTAGTTTAGAATAAGATAAACTATAATTAAAGTCTTTATTTAAAGCTATTTTTTGATAATTATTATTATAAGTTAAATATTTATGATTAGGATATGTTGTTAATAAATTAGATAAATGGTTATTAATATTGCCATATTTTAAATAATTATCTAGTAGGTATGCTAAATTAAATATATTACTTTGGTTAGAATAATTAGATGGTTTGTAATCCATTTTAATAGTTTCTAAGTTAAATAAAGATACTAATGGAGATTCTTTTAGTGATCCATTTAAATTTTGATTAGATGATGTAATAGTAAGATTTTTAATTTTAGATAAAACTTTATTCCATTTTTCTTTTTCAATATTATTCTTTTCATTAGTACTTTCTAAGTAATCTGGTTTTTCAATATCGTTTATATAATCAGTATCTTTATATATTGTAGGAATATATTCTTCATTAAAATTAATTATATAAATATAATCTGTATCAGTAAAATAATCATCAAAAAGATTAGTTATATTAATACTATTTTGATATTTTATATTGGGTATATAAGTATTTTTTAACTGCCATATTAACATCTCTTTAATATCTTCTTTATTGGTAGCCCAATAATATTTATTTAATATATCAATAAGTAAATCTTTAATATCATTATTGTTTATAGCAATTAAAAATTCATCTATATTAGATAGATTATTGATAAAATCAGTTCCTATTTTAGTTTCTAATAGATTATTATTAGATGGTAAGTTAATATTTAAATTATAATTACTAAATATTCTTTTTAAAGTACTTTCATTATCATTATTAATTCCATAAATATAAACATTATTTAGAGTTAAATTTTTAGATATAATATCATTTGCTATAAATTCTATTTCATCATTTAAATTATCAAAGTTTAATACTTTATGGTTATAATTATTATCATTTTTATTAATTATAGTTACTTTAGTATGTTCTTTTAATATATCAATTAACTTTAAATTATATCTATTTAAATAATCAAAACCATATATTAATATTTCTTTGTTTTTTAGATAGTTTATAAAATATGGATCTAAGATTAATAAATTATTATTAATTAGTGTTTGTTTTAAAATAATTAAATTATTTAATTTAGGATTAGTATATTGCTCATCTAATAAATAATACATGTTATTTAAAAGTTCTAATGCATTATTCATACTTAGATTATTTTCTTTCATAAGATAATTGATAGTTTTGGTATCAAAATCAAATAATAGATGTTTTTTAAGTTCATTTATAGTTAATATTTTAATATCATAAAATTCTTTTTGAGAATTAAGATATTTAATAATCTTATTTTTTAAATTATTGGGAATTATTAGAATTAAATTGTTTTTTAAATATGCCTCTATTTCCATATAACCACCATAAATATTATACCAAATAAAAAGAAATAACTACATAGTCATTTCTTTAGAATCTCTTTTTACTCTTAAAATACGATATAACATAGTTGAATCAAAATAACTTGCAACAGTATTTTCATTTAAATTATATCTTTTAGCTAAATCAATGATAGCGTTAGCTATTTCATCATTATCTAAGGTTATAATGTGTTTAAACCAATCATCTTTATTATTAAATCCATTATTTTTAGCATTTTCAGTGTCTTTTCTTTGCAATGCTAGTAATTCTAATTTTAAATCTTCAATTGTCATATTTACTCCTTAATCTTTATATTTTGAATCTATGCCAAAATAGTCTTCCATAGTAATCCAATTTCCGCCATTATATAGTTTTTGGGCTAGTTCTTTACCTACATATCTAAAATGCCATGATTCATGAATGTAGCCAGTTTCATTAGTTTTTCCTTCAGGATATCTTAAAATATATCCATATTTATAACAGTTATCTTTAAGCCAAAGGGCTGGTGCAGTATTATTAAAGCCACTACTTATACATGGATAAGTTCCAGATGAATCACTTACACATATATCAAAGGCAAGTCCAGTTTGGTGTTCACTAGCGCCAGGTCTTGCTGATGATTTATCAGCGGCTTCTTTGCCTTTTCTTTTAACGTATCCATTATATAAATCTTTTTGATAATAATAACCTCGGTATCCACTTTGAATCCACATGTTATAACCAATAGATGAGGCATCGGCTTTCATTTCATTCCAAGCATTATAAGCGGTTTTTTCAATGCACTCCCTGCAAAAGCCATCCATTGATGCAGTAATGGTTTTATGAGTATTAGTTGGAACCCAATCACTTGCTAGATGGTAGGTTTTATTGGCAATTAAATATCCATCAACATAATAAGCACCATCTTTATATTCGATTTTGTAGCCTTTTGAACTTGTACCAATTAATTCTCCTGGTTTATCTTCTACTTTTTTAGTAGTTGTTGTAGTTTTCTTAGTTGTAGTTGTTATTTTTGCAGTAGTACTTGTTGTTTTAGTTGTAGTACTTGTTGTAGCTTTATTTGTAGTTGTTACTTGATTAACTTCTTTATTATTTTCTTTTTTGTTATCTTTAAATAGCATTAAACAAATTATACCTATTACAATTATTATTAATATATAAAATATTTTATTCTTCATTTTCTACCTCATATTCAATATTATTATCATCTAAAAATTTCATAATTTCAATATTATTGATGGCAATTCCAGTTTTTATTTTAAAACCATGATCATCTGATAATTTAGAGCCAATTATCATTCCTTCAATAAATCCTTCTTTATTTATTACAGGGCCTCCCTCTTGACCAGTTATGATTAAATTAGTCATTTCAAACATAGATATATTATCTGATGAGTCTGCTATATTACGGCAAATAATACCATCAGTTGGGAATATAGGAAAATTCATAAAATCAAATTTAGATTTTAAATTATAGTTTTCTTCATCATATGTAAAAGCTTTATATTCTGGAAATGCAAAACCAATGGTACATACACTAGTTCCAACTTCAGGTTTATTTTTACTAAATTTAGGATAATTTTTAACTAATATATTGTCTTTATTTTCAATAGATATAATAGCTAAATCTAAATTATCATGTTTAATAATTTTTAATTTACCAGGATTATCTGATATATCAATTAAGATATTTTTCATATCAATAATGGTATTATTATCTATTCCATATTTCTTTTCTAATTTAGGGATATTTCTTGGTTTAGCTTCTTTTATTTCTTTAATGATATTAGGATATATTTCATTATAATCATTACATAAAGAAAATATATCAGCATTTTTAGATGTAGTTAAAATATCTCCATTTTTATTTAATACTATTAAAGTAGTTATATCATTTGCAATTATATTATTATAGTATAATTTACCAATTAAAAATGGTCTTATATAATTAAGTGATTCTTTTATAGCTTTTCTAAACATATTTATCATCTTCTTCTAATAAAAGTATAACATTTTTTAAAGTATTAATGTATAATTTAATTAAATATTTAAAAAGTTAGGTGAACTTATGAAAGAAATTATAATAAATAAAGATAATATAAAAGATGAAGATGTTACAGATAAAAGAGTAATTAATAATTATATTTTTATAAATGATAATAAAATATTACTTAAATATCATCATAATTCTTATTACTTTATACATGATGATGATTATAATAATTTAAACTATAAACCTTTATTAGTAAAGAAAATTTATGATGAAGATTATCCTTTACTAGGGGATAAGTGTTTAACTTTAAAATATTATTATTTAATAAATGAAGATATTTTAATAGATAATACTGTATGGATAGATAAGGATAAAGGTAAAGAAGTAATCGAGAAAGAAAAGTATAATAATCCAAGAGTACAGGATATAGAAGATGAATTAATTGAAGTGTTAAATATATTATTGTAAAGTTATAAAATATTTATTGATTATATATTTAATAAATAGTATTATTAAACTAGGAAGAAGGTTATATGGAAAAGAATGAAAAAATAATGCAGTATATTATAATTGGACTATTAGTAATTATTATAGTAATACTTTTAGTTAAAGATTTTAAGAAGGAAGATAAAGCTAATTTAAATGATTCAAATGTAAAACAAGTAGAAAATAAGATGATTCTATCAGAAACAGAAGTTAAAAAGTACCAAGCACTTGTATCTTCTACAGAAAAATCTACTGTATATAAAAATAGTAAAACTTTTGCTAAAGATTTAAGTGATGAACAAAAAGTATTAAATGTAATTAAATATATGCTAATTACTGGTGAAGCTTCTGGTAATGAATATATTAAAACTGATCTAATAAAGAATAAGGTAGAAAGTATTTATAAAACAAAAATTACAAAATTACCTGAAGAATTAGTATCTAAAAATTCATATTTAAGAAGTGATTTTATATTAATTGATGATATTTATGCTTTAAATGAAACATATGATGGAAAGTATTCATATCTAGAAAATGAAACTTTATTTGTAGATAAAGCTGAAAAAGAAGGAAATAATGTATATTTATATGAAAAACTAATTGTTAATATAGATTTAGGTGAATCTGGATGTGGTGATATTAGTAAACTTGATGGTAGCTCAAAGGTAAATACGTATGATGTATTTAAACAAGAACAATGTCCAACAGATAAGGAACTATATAATAAATATCCTGAGTACTATACGACTTTTAAACATACATTTAAATTAAATGGTAATAATATCGAATATATTTCAAGTGAAATAGTTGATTAATAATTATGGCAAGTATAACTTGCTTTTTATTTTATTCTTTTTAGCACTCGATATTGACAAGTGCTAAATATTGAGTATAATAGAATTAGAAAGAAAGGGTGGTTTTTATGTTTAATATGAATCCTGAAGAAGAGAATTTGAATGTTTTAGAAAAGTATGGTAGAAATATTACTAATGCAGTTAAAGATCATAAGGTTGATCCTGTTATTGGAAGAGATGAAGAAATTAGAGAGATTACTCAAATACTTTCTCGTAAAACTAAAAATAATCCAGTTTTAATTGGTGAACCTGGAGTTGGTAAAACTGCGATTGTAGAAGGTCTTGCACAAAGAATTATAGCTGGTGATGTTCCAGAGTCTTTAAAAAATAAAGAATTATGGGAGCTTGATATGGCATCATTAGTAGCTGGTGCTAAATATCGTGGTGAATTTGAAGATAGACTAAAAAAAGTTCTTGAAGAAATTAAAAAATCTGAAGGATCTATTATTATGTTTATTGATGAAATTCATATGATAGTGGGTACTGGTGCAGAAGGTGCGATGGATACTGCTAATATTTTAAAACCTTTGCTTGCTAGAGGCGAAATAAAGGTTATTGGTGCGACCACGTTAAAGGAGTATCGTGAGTATATTGAAAAAGATGGTGCTTTAGAGAGAAGATTTCAAAAGATAATTGTTCATGAACCTACAGTAGAGGATGCGATTACAATTCTTCGTGGTTTAAAAGAAAGATTTGAAATATATCATGGGGTAACTATTCAAGATAAGGCTTTAATTAGCGCAGTTACACTATCTAATAGGTATATTACAGATCGATATTTACCTGATAAAGCAATTGATTTAATAGATGAAGCATGTGCTAGTATTAGAGTACAAATGGGTAGTGTCCCTACTGAACTTGATGAACTAACTCGTAATATTATGAGATTAGAAATTGAAAGGGAAGCTATTAAGAAAGAAAAAGATGAACTTTCTAAAATAAGAATGGAAGAGATTGATAAAGAACTTTATAATTTAAAATTAAAAGAGTCTGATTTAAATAAAACTTGGCAAGAAGAGAAGAATATTAGTGAAAATATCTCCAAAAAGAAAAGTGAAATTGAAAGAGCTAAATTTGATTTAAGTAATGCAGAAAATAATTATGATTTAGAGTCAGCAGCAAGACTTAGACATGGTACGATTCCAAAATTAGAAAAAGAACTTAATGAGTTAAAAGAAAAATCTAATAATAAAATGCTTAGTGATGTTGTTACTAGTGATACTATTGCGAAAGTTATTAGTAAATGGACTAATATTCCAATTCAAAAGTTAGTTAGTAGTGAAAAAGATAAGATTTTAAATTTAAAAGCAAATTTAGAAAAAAGAGTTAAAGGTCAATCTGAAGCATTGGAACTTGTAAGTGATGCGATAATTAGAAGCCGTAGTGGTATTAAAGATGCAAATAAACCAATTGGTTCATTTATCTTTTTAGGCCCTACTGGAGTTGGTAAAACTGAGGTTGCAAGGTCTCTTGCTTATGAACTATTTGATGATGAGCATCATATGATTAGAATTGATATGTCCGAATATATGGAAAAATATTCAGTATCACGTTTAATAGGTGCTGCTCCAGGATATATAGGATATGAAGAAGGTGGACAACTTACTGAAGCAGTTAGAAGAAATCCATATTCTATCGTGTTATTTGATGAAATAGAAAAAGCTCATCCAGATGTATTAAATTTATTATTACAGATACTAGATGAGGGGAGATGTACTGATTCTAATGGACGTACAGTAGATTTTAAAAATACAATTATTATAATGACTAGTAATGTTGGATCAGAACATATATTAGAAGGTCATAATGAATTAGTTATAGATGAACTTCATAAATATTTTAAACCAGAGTTTATTAATCGTATAGATGAAGTTATAATGTTTAAGAAGTTATCTAAAGAAGCTTTAAATGAGATATTAGATCGTATTATAAGTGAAATAGATGGTAGATTAAAAGATTATAATATAAAAATAAAATTAGATGATAAAGCTAGAAGCTATTTAATAGATAATGGATATGATGAATTTTATGGAGCTAGACCTTTAAAGAGACTAATTAGTAAATCTTTAGAAACAAATCTTGCTAAATTATTAATTGATGGCAAAATAAAAGAAAACTCTATAATAGAAGTTTCTTATAATGGAGATAAATTAATATTTAATTAGGGTGCTTATTTAAGCATCCTTTATTGTTATTATACCTTTATTATTTTTATTTAATAGGTTGTTTATAATTAATATATTTTTTAACTGTTTAGCTACTCCTTTAGAGGAATCATATATTTTAGTATTTGGGAAATAGTTTAAAATATCTTTTTTAATATATGGATAATGAGTACATCCTAATATTATAGAATCTATATTTTTATTTAAGTATGGTTTTAAATAATTATAAAGTAGTTCTTTAATTAATATTTTATCTTTATTTTCAATCGCATTTGCTAAATAATTACATGATTTTAAGTATATAGTTTGATTATTATGATGATACTTTTGACATAGCTCTTTTAATCTTTTAGATTTTATTGTTACAGGGGTTGCTAAAATTAAAGTATTCTTTGAATTATTATCATATGCTAATTTTATAGCTGGCTCGGTACCAATAAATATTATATTAGGGTACATTTTTCTTAGATCTTTTATACATCTAGTAGTCATTGTATTGCAGGCTATTATAATAATTTTACAACCTTTATTTATTAAATAATTTATAATATTTTGAGCTATTATAATTAATTCTTTTTTACTTTTACTACCATATGGATTATTAGATGAATCTTTATAATATAAAATATTTTCGTTTGGTAAAATCTTTTTTATCTCTTTTAATATAGTAAGACCACCTATTCCTGAATCAAACATTCCTATAGTGTATTTCATATATATCCTTTCATATTAATTATATACTTTAATAGTCTTTTAAGGTATAATTATTTTTGTGATAATAATGAAGTTAAAAAGTTTTTTACAAAAGAATAAGTTTTACATAATTTTAGGAATATCTATATTCTTAATATCTTTATTGTTTCCTTATACAGGAGATGATTGGGTATTTGGAAGTTATAAGTTAGATTTAAATATATTTAGTAGTTTTTGTAACGATGGAAATTTAAATGGTAGATATTTAGGTAATTTAATGGCTGTTTTGCTTACTAGAAATATTATAATTAGAGGGTTAATAATGTCTTTGGTTATAACTTTACTATTTAAATTAACAAGTAAATACATAAATAAAAATATAGGAATGCTTTTATTATTATTTTTATTATTACCTTATTCTATATTTAGGCAAGTAATTCCTTGGTCAGCTGGTTTTGCTAATTATATGGTATCTACTTTAATATTATTATATTTATTATATGTCTTTAAGAATAATATAAAGATAAACTATATTATAGTGTTTTTATTATCTATAAGTGTTTGTTTATTTTTAGAAAATTATACTGTATTTTATTTACTATTTACTTTATTTATAAATATCAGATACTTTATTAAGAATAAAAAGATTAATAAATTGTATTTAATTGCTTTTATTGGCTGTTTAATTGGATCATTTATAATGTTTTCTCATCCATCTTACTTAACTGCTTATAATGGAAGTAATCCTTCTAAATTAATAGGACATGATAAAAATATAAAGACAATAATAATATATAATTTTTGTAATTATTTTTATACATTTGGTATTTGGTCTAATATATTCCATTTAATATTATTAGAGATTATCATATTTGCTTATTATTTTAAAAATATAAATAAATATAATAGTAAAATTTTTTATTTATTTGGATTATCATATATATTACTTTTATATATTGGATTATCTAAAGCTATACCTGTTTTAGATAAATTAGAAAATTTAAATGGGATTATAGGATTAATCTATTTAATAGTATTAATTATATTGTTAGTTGTTTTATTTAGAAAAGATAAAAAAAATAATTATATATGGGAATTATTAATTATATTAATGTTTATTCAAGGGCCATTATTAGTAGTTAGCCCGATAGGACCTAGAAACTTTTTATTAGTAACAATATTTATAGATTTAATAATAATTAGAATATATAATGATTATTTTATTGATTTTAAGTATAAGAATAAACTGAATGTTATAATATGGTTATTAGTAGCTATTATAAGTATTAGTTATATTTATATTTATGGAAGTATTAGAATAGTAGATGTTAAGAGAAATAATTTTGTTAAAGAACATGTATGTTTAGATGTGATAGTTGTACCAAAGCTTCCCTTTGATAAGTATGTATGGTGGCCTGATTTTGATGGTGAAATGGGTGATTATTACCCTAGATATTATAGAAAATACATGAAAATTGATAAAAAAGTAAAGTTTGAATTCTATGATTACATGAAGTGGAAAGATAAAATAAAAGATATTAGCACTTGCTCTTGACAAGTGCTAATTTTAGTATTAGAATGAGTTATAGAAAAGAGGAATATATGAAGAAACATGAATTTAAATCATCATCAAAAAGAATGTTAGATTTAATGATTAATTCTATTTATACTAATAAGGAGATATTTTTAAGAGAATTATTATCTAATGCTAGTGATGCGATAGATAAATTATATTATTTATCTTTAACTGATGATAGTATCAAAATAAATAAAGAAGATTTAGAAATTAGAATAGATAGAGATGTAGAAAATAGAGTGCTTACTATTAGTGATAATGGAATTGGTATGAATGATAAAGAATTGGAAAACAATTTAGGTACTATTGCTGAATCTGATTCTTTAAAATTTAAGGAAGAAAATAAGGATCAAAAAAGTGCTGAAATTATTGGACAATTTGGGGTAGGATTTTATTCAGCATTTATGGTTGCCAAGAAAATAGAAGTTTATTCACGTAAGTATAATGAAGAAGATGGATACTTATGGACCAGTAGTGGAGCTGATGGTTATACTATCGAGAAATGCCAAAAGGATAGTTTTGGAACTACTATTAAATTATATTTAAGAGATGATACAGAAGACGAACATTATCATGATTATTTAGAAGAATACACAATTAGAAGTTTAGTTACTAAATATAGTGATTATTTAAGATATCCAATTAAGATGGAAGTAGAAAATTCTCGTCTTAAAGAAGGAAGCGAAAATGAATATGAAAAAGTAAAGGAAATTGTAACTTTAAATTCAATGGTTCCTTTATGGAAGAAAGATAAAAATCAAATTAAAGAAGAAGAATATAATAATTTTTATACTGATAAATTTATGGATTATGAAAAACCTTTAAGAGTTATTCATAGTGATGTAGAAGGTAGTGTAAGTTATAAAGCATTAATGTTTATACCAAGTCATGCTCCATTTGATTATTATTATAAAGAATATAAAAAGGGTTTAGAGCTTTATAGTAATGGGGTATTAATAATGGATAAATGTGAAGAATTATTACCTGATTATTATAGTTTTGTTAAAGGCATAGTGGATTCATCAGATTTATCATTAAATATTTCAAGGGAAATACTCCAAAATGATAGACATGTATTAACAATTGGAAAAACTATTGAAACTAAAATTCATAATGAATTATTAGATATGCTTAAGAATAATTTTGAAGATTATAAGAAGTTCTTTACAGCTTTTGGAAGCCAAATTAAATATGGTGTTTACAACATGTATGGAATGAATAAAGATAAATTAAAAGATTTACTTATATTTTATTCATCTAAAAAAGAAGATTTTATAACATTAGATGAATATGTTAATATGATGGATAAAAATCAAGAAAATATTTACTATGCATCTGGAGAAACAATAGATAAGATTAATATGCTTCCACAAGTAGAACAAGTTAAGAGTAAAGATTATAATATTTTATATTTAACTGATTATTTAGATGAATTTGTTATAAGTGTATTAGGTGAATATAATGGTAAAAAATTTAAGAATGTCTCTGATAGTTCATTAGATTTAGCAACAGATGAAGAAAAAGAGAAATTAGCTAAATTAAATGATGATAATAAAGATATGCTTAGTTTTATGAAAGATGCTTTAAATGGTGAAGTTACTGAAGTAAGATTTACTGACAAACTACAAAATCATCCAGTTTGTTTAACTAGTGAGGGTGAAATAAGTACGCAAATGCAAAAAGTAATAAACGCTATGCCTACTGATGAAAATGTTAATGCTAATATTATTTTAGAAATAAATGAAAATCATCCTATCTCTGATAAGATTAGATCTTTATATAAAGAAAATCAAGAAGAATTAAAAAAATATACTAAAGTATTATATTCAACATCAAGATTAATTGAAGGTTTATCTATTGATAATCCAACTGAAATTAGTAATATAATCTGTGAATTAATATCTAATAAATAAAGGCCTTAAAAAGGTCTTTATTATTTGCAATATCTTTTACCATTAACTTTTTCTAAATTAAAACGTACTTTTTTAAAACAATCATTTTTATTTTTACAGCAGCAATCTACTTCATCTTCTAATATATCTATAGTTCCTTCTAATTCAACGGTTTCAATATAATAATTACAATTATTAGTTATTAATAAACTAACATTGTCATTATTATTTAAATGCTTGATTAGTTCACCACACTTGCAAACTTTAAAATAGATAGTTAAACAACCACAAAAACAATCTGTATCATAAAAGATTAATTCTTGATATGGGCAGTCATAATTACATACTGCAAGAGTAGCCCTTTCTTTATTTTGAATAATGTTTGAACATTCTTTTAATTTTAATTTTTCGTACATAAAATAAATCCTCCTAATATATCTTATGTGAAAAAAATAAATTGGTATGGTTATATATCCCAAATTATTAAATATAATTTAATGATGAATATGATAGATTTTTATGGATTTCTTTTTATTTCTATTTTAGGAACTTTATTTCATTTTACTTATGATGCAAGTGGGCATGATAAGTATGTATCTTTATTTTCAGCTGTTAATGAAAGCGTATGGGAACATATGAAATTAGTAGTATTCCCTTCTTTAGTATGGTTATTAATTGAAATCCCTTTTTCATATAAAAATCCTAATTTTTTAACTAGTAAATGTATATCTTTGATTAGTATGATATTATTAATACCAACGTTATTTTATATAATGAAAAAACTATTTAAGAAAAATATTTTTATTATAGATATTTTAATATTTTATATTTCAATTGGGGTAGGTCAATATTTAAGTTATTTAATTAAAAATAATATATTAGTAGAGCCAACATTTAATTATATTAGTTTAATTATATTAATAATGGTTTATGGTTATTTTTTAATAGCAACATTTTTACCTGGTAAAAGTGATATTTATACTGATCCAATTACTAAGAAAAAAGGATTTAAAGGGCACCATTAGTATTTACATTTAAGTTCTTTTTGGATATAATATAATTCCTTGCTAGTGAGGTGGTTGTATGACATTAAATGATAAAGCAAGAAATTTATTATTAAAAAGTTATAAAGATATTAAAGATAAAGATAAATTTATACATTCTATGTTAACTGGAATGTTATTAGAATCATATGGATATAAAGAAAATATTATATCTGCTGGTTATTTATTAAATATTAAAGATATTTCTAATTTAACTTATGAAGATATATCTAAATTATTTGGTGGAGATGTTACTAGTTTGTTATTAACTAGTAAAGGTGCAGATAAATCATTAGATGTAATAACAAAACAAAAACAAGAATTAAAAGCTCTTGATAATTTACCTATTCCTAATATGATATTAGTATTAGCAAGTAAAATAGCTTATTTAGAATATTTAATCATTACAAATAATTATGATGATAATACATTAGCTCAAAAGGAATATTATAAAAATATCTATAATAAAGCTAAAGAAGTTTATGATGGACCATTATTAGAAAGATTTGAAAGTCTTATAGATAATTATTTTAGTAAGGAACATGATGAAATTAAAAATATTTATTTAGATTATTATTCTAATAGAGAAGAATTAATTAAATTAAAAGCTGTTGTAAGTGAAAGCAATCCATATATTGTTAGTTTATCTTTTAAGGAAGAAAAAAGTAATTTAAAAGAATTAATTAAATCTATATTAAATGATGAAAATTATTTAATAAAAGTGTTAGATGATAACAATAATAATAAATATGTTAATAAGGTAATTAGTGGAGATGGTATTAATAAAACGGAAAGGAATTTATTATTATCTTCAGCATTAAAAAATGATTTAGTAGGACAAATTATTAGTGATAAAAAAGTATTTTTAATTAGTGAAGGATTATATGATAGTTTAATATATTTAAAAATGTTAATAAGTAAAGGACTTATTAACATAGATGTTCTTGATAATTATTTAAATTTTTATATAACTGATTTAGAATATTTAATTAATTATGCTAATGTTAATTATAGTTATAATGAAGATTATTATGATAGTGAAGAAGCTATTAATAATATTGAAGATATACTGGGTAGTTCTAGTGGTATTGATAAAAAACAGGAAGTTATTATCGTAGCTGGTACTTTATTACCAATGCTAGATGATATTAAAGTTTTAAAGAAAATTGTGGAAAAGGTTTAAAAATAAAATCTGCATTTATTTTGCAGATTTTTATATTATTTCGGAAATTCACAATTTTTATTAATTCCTTTAGTATTACATAATAGCCATTTATAAGTTGCATAATCACTAAATATTATTGTTTGATTATAGCCGTGGTCAGAAGTATTTGTATAATAATATTTAGCATTTCCTCCATTTTTATTAATATTATTAACATAAGTAGACATACAATCTGTATAGGCCCCATTATGATCATATCCAGTAGCAGCAAATATATCTGTATTTGCTAATTTAGAAGGATAATCTGAACTATTTAATCCACATCCACTTACAGGTAAAGCTGCTGAGAAAAAGTTAGGATTTGAATAAGCGTAATTCCAAACTCCCGATGTTCCTCTTGAAAAACCAGTTATAGATATTTTATTTTTATCGATATTATACTTATTTACAACTGTATTTATAATATTTAATACTGTATTTGGAGTATCATCATCTATCCAAGTTGTTCCCATATAATAACTAGTTTTACCATTTAAAGTCATACTTTGTCTATATCTTTTTCCTTGTGGTACTAATAAAATATATTTACCATATTTATATGATTCATTATTAACTGCACTATTTACAATGGGAAGTTCATGTAATTTATTGATAGATTCAGTGTTATTATCACTAAAATAAGTATCTATACCATCTCCACCTAGATATATAATTAAAGGCATGTTTTCAGTAGATTCACTTGGTATATTTAGATAGTATTTCATATCATTTAAAGTATAAATAAATTCACCAGAGGTAATCTTTTTTTCGACTTTAGTTGTTTTTTTAGTAGTTGTAGTTGTAGATGAATTTATCTTTTCATTTTGTTCAATTTTTTCTCTTTTAGCAATGTATTCTTTATTAGAGTTATTATAACAAGCAGAAAAACTATTTTGAGTACCTAAAGCATTTAAAACAATATTAATAATTGTAGGAATAAAAATTATAATTAAAGCCGCTATAAGTTTATTTTTAGAACTCTTTACTACTTCTTTTACTTTATCAACATCAGTTATTACTTTCATTATTTCTAAGGTAAGTGCTATTATTAATAAAATAGGTAGTAAATATGCTACTATCATTAAAATTATTTTAATTAAATAGAATGCTTTTAAAAAGCCAGATGACTCACAAATATTTAATGCATCTGATAATAGAGTATACATTTAAACCCTCCTTATTTATTAGTATTTTCATAATAATTACGTTCACTTAATTCATTTAAAATTATATCTAATTCTTCATCTAAAGTATTTTCATAGGCTTCTTCAGCCATATAAATTATTTCTTTTAAAGATGAATAATTTTCAGGATTTATTTCATTTCTTTTTAAAACTTCAATTTGATAGTTAGTAAGTAATAATTTATCATTAACTTTTTGAAGTTTATTTTTATTAAAATCTATTAAATTATCATATTTCATAGCATCTCCAAATAGTCAATATAACCTAAGTATTCTAATGCTAAAAATGCGATTAATAAAATAAGGATTATTATAAATATAACTAAACCAGGATGTTTTTTCTTTTCAACATATATTGGTTTTTCAATTACTAGTTTTTTATTAAATTTTTCATTCATATTAAGCCCTTTTCTTTCTTTTAATATTATAACTCTTAAAACTTATCATGTATACTAATAAAAGAATAAATAATAGTAGTATTAATTCAATATAAGAATAATCTTCATATTTAGAAGTTAATTCTAAGTTATGCGTAATAGGTGTATTAAAATCAAATTCTTTATTGTTATTAAACCATCCAATAAATTTATAACCAAATCTATTAGGTACTATTTTATCAATTAAATCATTTTCTTTAACGGTTATTGTTTCTACATTATCACCATCTATAAATTTAACAGTATATGTCTCTAACTCTTTATTTGACCATATATTAATTTGATTATCTGATGCTATTTTTTGAAGTTTTAATAAGTTATTAGTATATTTATATTCTCCGTAAAGATATCTTACTTTAGCTAGGCCTTCTTTAATTAATTCCTCTTGTAATAATTTATTATCTATCCATATCCAAGCAAGCACACGGTCATATTTATCTGTATTAGTACTGTTAGAGTCATATTCTAATTCAATTATTTTAGCATTGGTTAGATAATTACAGGTATAATTACTAGCACTTATTCCATAATTATAATCACTATCCTCTAATTCAGGCGCATCTACAGCTAAAAATCTAACTTTAATTATTTCATCATTTATAATAAAAGATGCAGTATCACCATCGATACATTTTGATAATGTTACTTTCTCTTTAGCATAAACATTTATAGATATTAAAAATATAAAAATAAATAATATTTTTTTCATAACTTCCTCTAATTTAATAATATATTTGGAAATAAAAAATATCAAGTAAAATAATAATTTATTTATTTTAAAATATGTGGTATTATTATGATAATAAGAGGGTGGCTAAAATGATATTAGATTCATTTTTAGATGGATTACAGAAAAAGATTAATTCATTAGAAGAACCAATAAATAAGTATGAACTTAATAAAAATGATTTATTAGAGATTAAGAATATACTTTATAAATATGAAATTGTTGGTAATCAAATAACTTTAGATAATTTATTAAATTTTAGTCTTGATGATATTAGATGTATATTATCAATTGTTTTTGGTGAGAGAAAAGATTCTTTTTTAAGAGCATATTTAGTATATAAACCTTTAATTGATACTTATGAAGCGGTTAAAGATAAATTTGGTAGTGAATTTGAAGCCCCTCAATATAAAGATGCAGTTAAATGGTTAAATGAGTTAGTTGATAATATTAATAAATATATAGATAAAAATAATGATAATGATTATATAGATTCTTTAAAATTAAAAGAAGAAGTTTATAGAAAATATTATAATAAATTTAATGGTAATTCTTTAATTGAAGTAATAGATAATTTTGATGAATTAGATTTAATTTTAAATGAATTAAATTTTAATGATGAAGAAAAAGGTAAAATTAAAAAAATAGTTGGTATTGGTAATATTAAATTATTTAATGGTGGTAATGTTTTAGATAATAATATATTTAATAAATATAAGATTATTTTAGATGATTTATTATTTAATTATAAAGATACATATGAATTATTGAAAGATAGAGATATTGATTTTAATAATATAGATGTTGATTATTTAAGTGTTGAATTAAATAGATCTAAAAAAGATATTAGAGGTGCTTTAAGTGCATTATGGCTTGAAAGTGAATTTAATAATATAGAAAAAGAATCTTTAGATTTAGATGAGTCTCTAAATAGATTAGATAAAATAATAGATTTTTCTAATGTTATAGATAAAGAAGATGATAGTAATAAGTTATTTATTGAAGCTAGTATGATACTTAAGAATGAACAAGAATTAATAAATAGTATTGATGAAGAAAAGTTTAATTCATATTTAGCTCAAAGTATTAATAGTGATACAGAAGAAGCAGTTAAATATCAAATAGTGTCTGTTTTACTAGCATTACATGGTGAATTAAATAAGTATAGTAATTTTAAAGATGATGATATGATAAAGACTGATATTGCAAATAATATTAGTGAATATTTAGAAGCGTATAAGGTTTTAAAGAAGAAATTAGATAAATAAAAAGGAGGTTCTCAATGAATACTAAAGATTATATTTTAGAACTAATTAATTCAATTAGGAATAGTTATCATGAAGAGAATAATTATGATTTAGCTTATTTAGAAGAATTAGTTACTAAAGTTAATGGTGATAAAGATTATTTTTATAATTTTGTTTTAGATATTAATGAAGAATTACTTAATGAAATTGTAAAAAGAATTGATGATGAAGATAAAAAGAAATCTTTTTTAGCATCTATTTTATATTTAAAGAAATTAATAGAAATAAATAAAGAAGAAGATATTAAAATACCTTTAAGTGAAAATCAAGAAGGATTATTGTATACCCTATATGATTTAATAAAAAGTTTTATAAGTGAATATAAAAATAATAAAGAAGAATTTAATAAGAGTAATGAAAGATTAATTAGATATGAACCTTTAAAAGAAAAACTTACTTATAATAAACCTTTAGATGAGTTTGATTATACTTTAGTAGAAAAGCTAGTATATAAATATGAAAATGGTAATATTGGTAGTGCTTTAAATGAAGTAATGGATTATTTAAATAGATATAATTATGAATTATTGGCTCCTGCTCAAGATAAAGTAACTCCTTTAGTAGAAGAAGTTAAAGAGGAAACATCTAAAGAGGAAATTAAGGAAAATACTTCTAAAGTTAATAAAGAAGTTAAGAATATTGATACTCCTAATATAGATATTTTTAGTGCTCAAAGTTTTGTTTATAATGAAGAAGATAAAAAGAAGAAAAAGAGAAAAAAGAAAGAAATTGTCTTAGATGAATTAGGAATAGATGATATTCTATTGGAATTTAATTTAAATAAAAATAAGTTAACTACTTATGCTAGTAGGTTAATTGAAGAAGCTGATTTAAAGAAAGTTAATAATACTTACAAAGTTATGGTAGATAAGTTAAAAAATAGAATTAAAGAAGATAATATTAATGGATTAATTACCATATTATGTTTATCTGATAAAGAAACAATAAATGAATTATTTGGGTTATTTAAGAAATATAATTTAAGTGATGAAGTTATTAATGATTTAGTTAATAGATGTACACAGATATTTATTAGTAATAATAAAGATAATTTTATAAATAATATTAATTTAGTTTCATCTTATAATGGTGATATTGAATATTTAATTAAAAATAATATAACGTTCTTTTATAACTCATATGCATATAATAAAAATAAAGTCGATTTATTAGATAAAATGAAATTAAATGTTAACTTAATATTTAATAATAAACCAGTATTACTGGCAATAGGTATAGAAAAATTATTAAAGAATATAGATACTTTAAAATATTATGATGTTGTAATTAATGATGATGATTATAGTAGTTTATCTATTATTGGATCTTTAAATTTAAATAAGATGATAGATTTGTTAATTGAAGCTGGTTTTTCAGATTATATGTTTGAAGAAGGTAGTATAAAAAATATTAGATCTTTAATTATTAAAAGAATATTTTATGCTTATAAAAATGAATTAGATGTATGGAATGAAAATATAAGTAAAGATAGATTAAATGATGGCTATGAAGAGTTAATTGATAAAAATAGAAAGTGTTTAACTGAAGATGATATTAATCATTTAATTAATGATTATCCAATATTAGAAGCTGTTTTAATTAGTAAAAAACCATTAGTATTTGATAATGCTAAATCAGGACAAATTAAAAGAAAATATGAATATAAGTTTAATAATATAATTATATCTAGATTAAAAACGTTTAGTATATTTAATACATTAGTTTTAAATGATGTAAATGAACAGGATGCTTTATTTTATGCTTTAACATATCATTCTAATTTAGAAGATATTGATTATAAAATGATTAGAAAAGAAGTATTAGGAAAGTGATAATATGATTGATTATTTAAGTGATTATAATTTATCTTTAGATGATATTAAAGTTATTAAGAAAAGATTTAATAAAGATATTATTTCTAAGTTTGAAATAATGGAATGTAATGTTAAGGAAGTACTTAACTATTTAAAAGAGATGGGTATCATTAATTTTAAAGAGTTAATACTTAATAGACCAGATATATGCTTTATGAGCATTTATCTTTTAAAAGATAAGACTAGTAAATTTGATAAAGATTTAATTAAATTTATATTTGAAAAAGAGGTAGATAATTTAATAAATTTTGATATATAGTCCATAATAATTGTAAAAATATTATAATAATTAGCACTTTGCGTTGACAAGTGCTAATTATTGTGGTATAACATAATTGTGAAAGGAAGTGTGGATTTATGAATTTAATCCCAAGAAGTTTTTTCTTTGATGATGACTTTGATAATATGTTTGCAATCTCACCTAAAAGAACTGAAATGAAGTGTGATGTCTATGAGGAAGGAAGTAATTATCATATTGTAATGGATACTCCTGGTTATGACAAAGATGATATTAGCATTGAAGTAAAAGATGGATACCTTAACGTTAAAGCTTCTAAGAAACAAGAAGAAAATGAAGAAACAAAAAATTATATTAGAAGAGAAAGAGTTTATGGCGAAGTACAAAGATCATTTGCTTTAGGTGATGCTGATATTGAAAATATTGATGCAAAATTTACAAATGGTACTTTAGATATCACAATTCCTAAAAAGGAAGTAGTAGATAATACAAAGAAAATTGAGATTAAAGGGTTCTTTGTCAAATAGTGTTGGTGAAGAATAAAAATACAATGTAAGAGGGTGGTGAAAAATCATCCTTTTATAATGCCATTAATTAAGA
>ODAJ012131143.1_pt1 | contig 37591 bp, 37 predicted proteins | sample 1539241 | NCBI WGS metagenome assembly ODAJ01 (sample SAMN02144231, study PRJEB22623) | gut metagenome | biome: sheep rumen | host: Ovis aries | place: New Zealand
CATCCCTACAAATCTCAATTTAGTGACTCATCATCATTCAACATCCAAATTCTCTTTAATGGGATATCTGCCTGCATATCAGCGCTCAACTTTTCATAATTGGCAAACAGCTCATTAATAACATCATTAGAATCCCATAATCTAATCCGAAAGAACTGATTTCCACGTTCTTTCTCAACACTAGATTTGAATCCGTTCCACGAAACCAACAGACCATATTCTGCTCCAACTTTATTCATAACTCCGCCAAGTTGATCAAGTATTGAACGGTCAATCGGTTCGTCTTGTGTCTTAACCTGCACACATATTTTGGGAGAACCGAAACCCATAGTCCCGCCTGATGCTAAAAGGTCTTTACCACCGTCCGATCCCTGTTTGCTGTGATAAACTGTAAAACCCTTTGCCGCAAGCAACTCACAAATAAGGTCTTCCATTCTATAACCCTTGTATTTTTGGAGGATATATTTAGAAATTGCGTCTCTGGCTGCTAATTCAATATCCGTTGCAGTTTCGAATTCGCGATCCGTACTATCCGGAAAAACTGTATCACTCATGATTGCTGCTTTCCAATTATTCTTTTGCATCGCCTTAAGACGTTTTTCTGCATCATTTCTGGTAATTTGGCATACTGTCAAAAAGGCACCAAACGAATATAAAATATCTTGATCAAAATTGATTCTCGGAATATCAGTCGCAAACCACTTAACTTCAATATAGTGTTTATATGGATTTGATGCTTTTTCATCATAAGTATAGCGACTTATGGCTTCCCCAAAATGAATTGTACTCGATCTTTTGCTTGGTAATACAATCCAATCGCCTAACTGGATTTTGTTTGCAAATGGGTATATTTGTGACGCCCAATTTCTTATAGTATTGGGTTTTTCAGAGGTATAAATCTCGCTTAGTTTGTTGAGTAATTTTTCTCTGTTCTTATACTTGGTCAAATCAAAATCAAGCTCATTCCATGTGAGATAAACTCTCTTATCAGTTAAGAATTTATCCTCATACTGGCCTTTATTGCCAGCTCGCACTAACCAAATACTCATTATTGTTAACCCTCCCTTTGCCTAAATTTCTTAGTTAATTCTAATCTCTAAGAACTACATACTCAATTATGCACACAAATATCTCTCGCGTTGATTATAAACAAGCAATCTAAAAAGAGTAACTAATTCTACAAAATGCTAAAACAACTATATTTGCCCTCACATATGCACCAATCTCCTAATTTTTCCATTCATTTAAATCATATTCCATATTAAATCAACTATTTTTTCTATCTTTTCACTTTATCATCATGGCATTACTTCTTTTTCTTTCGAAACTTCTCAATGTTTATTCTTTTACATCTCTCACGATTCTCTCTAAACATTTCTTCTATCTCGTCATCTGTCTTTTCCGTATCATCGCAACGTTCAAGCGAAACATTATAATGCGAAAACATTGTCCATATTGCTGCGTTTGCAAATGCAGATAAAAATCTTGTATCGAACGCAGGCACTGGTTTATCTTCAAATGCATAACGCCAATCAACAAAAGCGTTCGAAATAAGTATTAACTCCTCCACAAACTTTTTTGCTTCTTTATACTCTGGCGCTTTTTGTATCAAATGCCCCAATAATTCGTTTCGAAAAGAATCGGGGAGTAATTCAAAAAGCGACAGCAAATTGTGTTCATTATCATATTTTATCTTATTTTTAGCCAATATAGCCTTCAAGGTAAGTTCGCAAGAAAAAGCTCCGTTGACAATCGTTGGTATATACAGTAATAAATCATCCTCGGCCTGTCTGCCGATTTGCTCTAATGCTATATATGCGTTATAAAAAGATTTTGCCTGATATACCAAATGATTTTCTCGTACCATAGTATCCCTCGCTCGCTCATACGCTCAGCAGTTTTTCCAGCTCATCCATCTCCTTACTAATCTGCTTCTCGATTTCTCTGATGTTGGCCATAATCTCTGATGTCGGAGGATATTCTACCGCAACATACTCAACTTCCTTATACTTGTTGATAGAGAGATCGTAGTCGTTATCGGCAATTTCCTTCTTCGATACCATGAAGGATTTGTCTGTACGCTTTCTATCCTTTTCAGCCTCAAGATTTTTGAAACGACTGATAATATCAGGGATATCATTATCCTTGATTTCAGTACGTTTGTCGTCAAGGCTGAAACCATCGGCAGTCATGTCATAGAACCATACATCATCCGTTCCTCCGTGACCGGTCTTGGTAAAGATAAGTATTGCGGTAGATACTCCGGCATAAGGCTTAAACACACCGGAGGGCATGGAAATTACCGCTTCAAGTCGCTGATTTTCTACGATTTCCTTTCTTATAGCCTTATGTGCATTGGAAGATCCAAAGAGCACTCCATCCGGAACGATACAAGCGCATCTTCCTCCAGTCTTCAACATTCTCACAAACAGCGCCAGGAATAAAAGTTCTGTCTTCTTGGTCTTACATACCTTCTGAAGATCTGTTGATATAGTATCCGCATCAAGATTGCCCTTAAAAGGCGGATTTGCCAGGATAAGCGAATACATATCCTTATCAGGGTTTTGATCAGATAAGCTGTCGCGATACTCGATAAACGGATTCTCCACACCGTGGGTCATCATATTCATGGCTCCGATACGGAGCATGGTTCTGTCCATGTCATATCCGTGGAACATGTCATTCATGAAATGATTTCTGTTTTGTTTATCAAGAAGAACTTCCTTCTTATATTTTTCTCTTAAGTAGTCTCCGCTGGTAACAAGGAATCCGGAAGTTCCGCAGGCAGGATCACAGATAAAGTCTGTCGGCTTCGGATCCATCATCTCCACCATCATACGGATGATATGTCTCGGGGTTCTAAACTGCCCGTTAACACCGGACTGAGCAATCTTCGAAAGCAGATACTCATACACATCCCCTCGGATGTCTGTTTGATGGAGTTCTTCCATCATGGAATATATTTCATCCATAGCATCCACAATCTTAGATAGCATCAATGGCGTATTTACCTTAAAGATTGCATCATCCATATATTTGCTGTATGCAGAATTCTTATCGCCATGAAGATTCTTTATAAAAGGGAATACCCATTCCTGAACGACAGAATACATTCTCTGTGCCGGGAAATCATGGAAAGTAGACCACTTAAGTTGATTACCATCCACCGTGCGATCTCCGATTTCAACCTCATCCACAAAAATGCTTTTGTAAGGAAGTCCAAGCATGGCAGCTTCCTTTGCGCGGAGGTTATCGGTATCATCCAGATCCTTTATGAACATGAGATATGTCATCTGCTCAATGACATCAAGTGGGTTCGTAATGCCACCATTCCAAAATATCTCCCAAAGACTGTCTATTTTGTTCTTAAGTTCTCCGGTCATTATCGTTCTCCTTTATTCCTTATCTCTGTTCCAAGCGTATTTTGTATATCTTCCGCCACCGATCTTTATAATGCTTTCTGATGACAAAAGTTCTGACAGGGCTCTTTCAACAGTTATGCGACTGATGTCGGGGCATTTCTCCATGATCTGCGACTTCGTGACCTCGCCATAGGTGTTCTTAATCAGTTCAGCCACACGCTCCGGTTTTGAAAGACCACTGGTAACCAATGTCTCTACTCTGTCAGAGAAATCTCTGTATGCGGCCACTACAACGCCAAGCATATACTGTACAAACGGAACATAATTATTCTCTTCCTCATGCCAGTTAAGAGAGCTTTCCTGCAGACACTCATAATATGAACTCTTTGTCTTTTCTATCAGATGCTCGATACTGATATACTTTCCTACGATGTATCCGGCTCTGTATAGCATCAGCAGTGTAAGTAACCTGCTCATTCTTCCGTTGCCGTCATTAAACGGATGGATACATAAGAAATCCAGTATGAACATCGGTATCAGAAGAAGCGGATCTATTGTCCCGGTTCCGAGAGCTTTGTCAAATTCATTACAAAGATTCTCGATTGCCTCAGGTGTTTCCCATGCAGGAACAGGTCTGAACCTTACAAATTTGTTACCCTGTTCGTCCTCTTCCTCAATGATATTATCCGCTGCTTTATACTTTCCGCCAATATCATAGCCTTCAAATTTATATAAATCTCTGTGAAGCTGGAGGATCATATTCGGTCTTATCGAAATATAATCATGACTTTCATGGATGGTATTAAGCACATCCCTGTAGCCGGCAATTTCACGCTCATTTCTTGTTTTGGGCGTAGTCTTATCTTTTACAAGCGCTTTCAATCTAGCCTCGGAAGTATAGATACCTTCAATCTTGTTGGATGCTTCGGTACTCTGAATCTTCGCAATCTCAACAAGTTGGGTCAATGTATCTGCCTTTGCTTCTATAAAAAGTGACTGCTCACCTTTATACTCATGGATCTGCGTAAGCAGTGCCACTATTTCCGGTGTCAGTAGTTTTTCCCATTTTTTACTGTAATCAAAATTTCTCATTTTAATATCCTCATTTATACATCAATTTACTCATAAGCAGATATAATGATGCACTTAAATAATAACACTCATTATGCTCATTGTCAACGTTAATTGCATCATATTTGCGAAAATGATGCAATTGAGTGATTGATGATGTAATTAAATAGTTTATCAATAAACTAGTTAGGTCGTATTAGATTCCGAATTGATTTCTAAGGATCTTCAATACGACATTGTTGTAATATAAACCGACATTTATACCGACATTTTTGCAATATAAACCGACACTTTTGTTTTTACTTCGCATCATATCTGTTCTCTTTTTGCTACTTTATTTACCACTTTATTTGCTACCTTAATTGCTACTCATCCATAGAAAAAGCACCCTGCATCTCGCAGAGTGCTCTCATCATTCATCAGGTAGTTCACCTTCAAACGGTGTAAACGGGGTGTAAATCCGTTTAATAAATCTTCAAAATCCCTTATTTTCAAGGCTTTTCGCTTTACTGAAATCTTTTGCCCCAGCAGACAAACAGAATTTTTATCATACTTTTAAACCATCCCTGACTGAAATATAAAAAACCCTTACCCCACGCTCAAAAGATTCATCACCATAGTCGTCATAATATCTTTTTCCTTGGGATCAGACTCGGCTATCATGAGAGTGATAGCTACAAGAGCACCGTCACTGATCACCTTATGTCCATCCCTGAATAGTGCATTATTTCTGTTTAGAAATTCAAGGAATAAAGAAGCTGCGATTCGTTTGCAGCCGTCTGCAAAAGGATGATCCTTAATCATAAAATACAAAAGATTGGCAGCTTTCTCCTCCAAAGAAGGATAAACCTCACCGCCAAATACATCCTGATATACAGCAGCCAATATTCCTTCAATCTTACCGGATTCCTTTTCTACTCCAAAAACGTCGGATTTGAAACTATCTTCCATTCGATCGACCATTGTGCGGCAGTCAGCATAAGTTATCCTGTATATAGGCTGGTTACCTTCAGGCTTCTCAAGTGACTGATGATCATATTTATCAAGTAATGTCAGAGCCTGCGTATACAGATTTACTGCTCTTAAAACCCCATCCGAGTCACCTTCAATAGCTGTGGCCAGCATCTTTGCCTGGATTTCCACGGTCTTTTGCAAGGCCTCGAGGCGCTTATCATTTATTGCATAGCCCTTAATGATATAATCCTTCAAAACCTTATTGGCCCAGCGTCTGAATTCGATACCCCTCTGGGATTTGATGCGGTAGCCGACGGAAATGATCATATCCAGATTATAATATTCAATCTTTCTTTCGACATCTCTTCCACCTTCATTTTGAACTGTCGCAAAATTTGCGACAGTTGAATTATCTAATTCTTCCTTCAAGGCATTATTAATATGCTTGCCAATAGTCTTAACATCTCTGCCAAACAGATCTGCCATCTGGTTCCTGTTCAGCCATACAGTATCCTGATCGACTTTTACGTTAAGGGTAATTTCCTTATCCTCAGTCTCAAATAATATAATTTCATTTTCCTTAGCCATATTCATCCCCCTGTCACTTCTCATTGATGCCATTCTCATTAAGCTTACGCTGCATCTCGACATAATATGAAAGCAGCCTAAGCACATATGGGGGAGCATTCCTATGACCCAGTTCCCACTCGGTCATTGTCCTGTAGGGAATCTCGAACTTTTCGCAGAACTCCTTGCGATTCAGTCCGGTAGACTCTCTTAATTCTTTCATTTTTACACTAAACATTTCATCCGACATAGCATTTCTCCCTTCTGCATTTTACTCATTGAGTATATAATAGCACATATTTTTTGTTTACACAATGAGTATATTGCAAAGAGCCACTATATCTTTCGTGAATCGTAGTATTTTGGTAGTAAATTTTCCTTGTTTCAACAGCGTATATCTTCTATGCCCCGGATCATTTCAATGATCAAATCATGGGTCGGGGTTTGTACATTTTCATCATGCGGCAGCATCCCGCGTTCATCATCCCAGATACGTGTTTCCACATCATCAATCGGTCTTCCTACGGTATTGTACTGTCAGGCCGGTGAATCGCCTGAATATGAATCATATCATAAAAAGATTTTTCAATCATACCACCGTATATCCTTCCTCAGCCAGTACACTTAAGGCTTTCTCAAAATTTTCTTCTTTTACCAGGATATAATCCGTATTGTAAGTGGAAACGGCAAAAATTCCTATTTTATGTTCCGCAAGGATTCCGGACAGTTTTGATAAAATACCGATCAACGAAAAATCGAGTATTCCCTGAATACGAAATCCTCTCCATCCATCATCACGTTCTAAGGTTTTGGACGGAGTGTCCTTCGTCTTACACACCAGTGACAGTTCTTCGTCTGTCTTTCCGATAAAATAAAAATCAGCTGTCGTATCTATTGCAGATATATCTTCCACTTTGCATACAGTCAGTTTGTATTCGATTTTCTTCAGTTCCATTTTTCTCCTTCTTCCAAAAACAAAATCAGACCGTTATGCCTTTTCAATGGTTTGGCAAAATCAATCCGTAAGAGATCTGATCAGTATCCAAGAAATTCCTGCAGTTTTTTGTCGGGAAGCAGTTCCTTTTTGCCGAGTCCGAACGAGTAGTCCGGAACGATTTCCAGATAACGGTCCAGGAATTCCTCGTATGTCTTTGCTTCAAAGCAGTACGGTGTGATGAAAAAATCCCTGCTGCCACCGGTCGTGCGGTCTCCTGCGGTTACGCTGACTTTGTAGTCACCCGACTTCAGCTTATAGAAAGCATATCTCTCAAGATTCCAGCCGTGCAGACTGATATGACCGAATGAAACGGCATAACTTGCCACGGTTTTATTGGCCATAAGCGCTGCATTCTGGTAGACATATTCGACACTCTCTATAAAACGTTCCGCGCTTTCGACATCATACACCGAATACTTTTTTTCGGGCGGATATCTTCTTACAAATTCAAAGTCCCCTTTTACCTTCCTTATATCGTACTGCCAGGTATTTTCGAGCATTTTTTTGTCAAGCCATCGATAATCCTTCTTTACATTATTGAAGGCCTTTTTCAGATATACATCTATGTCCGTACCGAATTTGAATTTCTCTTCCGGGTTCGAGTGCTCCACGGTATCGCGGGTATATCTGTACAGAAACTCTATGAACTCGTCCGAAGTTTTGCCCTCTGTCCACGGAGTCACTATTTTTGAATTGTCATAATAGCCTTCGCTGATCTGACCGAAAACATAGTTACCGTGAAGGCGCGCAATCTCCCAGACCGGCGTTTTCTTCTTCATCATCGGCAGAGTTGCCCAGTCGAATTCCTCCTTAAGTTTTTCCAGCGCTTTTTCGTAGTATACGTTGACGTCTGTTCCGTATTTGAAAAGCTCCGGATCGACGGCCGCATTTTTATTCCGCTTCTTTTCCTGCTTTATCTCGTTCTTAAGTTCCTCCTCCGCCTCGAAGGTGTCATCGGGCCCAAGCGGTGTCCATGCCCATACTTCATCCCAGCCGTGGCTCGCAAGTGCCGACGAATAAATAAAGGCTCCTCCGGCTTCATTCCTCCACTTGTTCCATCTGCCTGCCGCAAGAGTTCCGTCCTTCATAATCAAAAGGCAGAACTGCTCTTCTTTTGGATATTTTTTGTCTGCAAACGACTTAAACTTCTCAAACCGGACATTGGGACTGCCTTCTTCTTCGGCCCCGAGATTAATCCTTTTGACCTCTTCTTTTTTAAGACTGCCCGAAAGGTCATATCGTTCTAAAGAGTGCCATCTTACAACCTCTTTGGAATCAACGGTGTCGGCGGTTCCGCGTATAAACTCACCGTTATTTCCGTCTCCGGACGGAAGCCAGCCGCCCGCGGTATAAGTCCCTGTTTTCAGTTCAAGCAGGCAGTATTCTCCGTAATGCGGCATAACCCCGTTTGAAACATCATAAAATTCGTTAAACGACAAGGTGAGTTTCTTATAATCGACGTTAAACATTACTCCTCCTCATTTTATAATCCTACATCTGTTTCGGAACAGGATTGAGTTTCATCTTCGGAGCATTTGCAAGCAGGAACCGCAGCACATTCTCCATATCCTGATGCTGGACGCCGTAAAGTCCTTTGTTTCCGTACAAATCCACAATCTCCAGATAATCGAATTTCGTATTTTCATTTAAGCCCTTAGATTCCCAGTATGCTTTTCCGATTGCATCACCGGCAAGGGATGCGGCTGTCATTACGGGATTATTAATATAAATCACGATTCGCTCCGGAATGTATGTCGTTGTTACGTCCCGGATACTGTTTAAATTCATCAGCTTGGTATAGGCGTTGCCCGCCACGATAAACTCCTCGGTAATCAGCGTGACCATCGAATGGGAACCATCCAGAGAATATGCAATATAAGCCGGATTTCGCAAACCGTTATTGATTCGCCCGGCCAGTTTTGCCGCGCCTCCCTGCCTTAAAATATCCGGATGAGTCTTTACCGAGGACATTTTTACAATCAGTATCACGATAAAAACAATCGCTGCAATAAAAAGCAGAAGAAAAATAATCGTCACCGCATTTAAAAAGCCGAGGCTCTTAACGCACAGTCCGCCGCCCACACCGGCTGACAGCGCCACGATTCCGAGCACAATGATACCGTTTTTATAGTTTCCACCCAGCTGTTTGTAAATATCCTCTTCCGTGATTCCGTAATCCATGTCTTTCCCTCCCCAATATACTCCTGGCTTAACTTCCGATGCCTTTGGTTTTACAGTGCAGGCAGTACCTTATTTTCTATAAAATCAACTCTGTCAAAAATCCTCGGTTTAAACGTACCGGTAATACCGACCGATACCTTCCGATCAAGATTCACATAAATGATATTTCCGGAATCACCGATTGCCGCATAGACCTCTCTGTCTTCAAACGGCTTGTACCATAAGTAACCGTAACTCATAAAACCGAAGCGTTCTCCCAGTTTTATGTACGGTGTGGTCATCTCTTTTATGTATTCTCCGGAAAGAATTCTTTTGTCATGATACAAACCGCCGTTTAGTACCATGTTTCCGATAACCGCCATATCTTTTGCCGACATGCACAGTCCCCAGCCTGCGGTGACCGTATCCTGAGGATCCGAGTACCACTCGAATTTTCTGGGATTCTTATTCATAAGAAAATCAAACTGGTCTTCCTTGGAACTGCCTCCGTGTACGACGCGCTTTTTTAACCCCAGCGGTTCAAACAGATTCTCATTCGCAAAATCGATACATTTCTCTTTGGTCGCTCTTTCTATGATGCCGACGAGAATCTGGATGCCTATCGTTGAATATCTGAATTCATTGGTAATTCCGTTTCTGCCGCCGAGAAAATCAAGTGTCGTAAGAGTCCAGTCCTGTGAAGTACAGACTTTTTTCCACGGATCCGACTTGCCTTTATACGGTGCCGTCATGGTCAGCAGATGCCGGATTGTAACATCGTAAATCGTTTTCTCTCCGCGTTTCACCTGATAATCCGGGAAATAATCCATCACCTTCCGGTCAACACTGTCAATAAAGCCCCTGTCCAGTGCGATTCCGGTAATCAAAGCCACTACGCCTTTGGTCACGGAATTGACATTCATTGCGTCTTCGCTCGTAAAACCGTGCCAGCAATCGTCATAAACCGTTTCGCCGTCTTTTATGGCATAAATCTGGCAAATATTGCTCTCATTTCCGGAGCTTTCGGAAACATGGCCGTGAAGTTGTTCCTGATTCAATAAAATAGCCTCCTCTTAAAACAGATTCAGACGTCCTAAGAAAAGGCTAATAGAATTAAAAATTAAATTCAAGTAAAATTTTATCGAATATCCCATCCGTCCACTGAAATACCTTTTTCATCAACGGATTAGCCTCGAAGATCCACAGCCGGATTTTTTCAGCCATCGCGCAAAGCAGATAAACGGCTAAAATCACAAACAGAGAATGTGCAATTAAAAGTCCCGGATTGCCGATTCTCTCCGGCCTGAGAATCCCGCGGAAGAACCATTTGACACTGTAATCGTTTAAATGAAGCAGATAAACACCAAGCGTTGTGGGCGCTAGGAATGCGATGACACGGCCCACTGCACTGCTTTTGATTGTCATGTTTTTAATCAGTCCGAATAAAAATAACGCACTAAGAAGCGTGAATACAAAATTGTAATTATAAAGAACCTTCGCATATCCGTATTCTTTGTCCGCATAGCATTTTAACAATCCGAATATTACCCTCGGAACATAGATACAAAGAATGCTGATTAAATACCCCGCAAGACATTTTCCTTTTGAGGAAAAAAACGGCACTCCGAATTTTCGGATATAGGCTCCGAAAATATAAAGGCAGACAAACCACGGCAGAGAATATCCGCGGGAAAGATTTAAAAAGTCTGTATAATGAAAAACCGATGGTAAAACGGAAAATACCGCAAACAGACTGATGCAAAGTACTTTTAAGCGCAACCTGTCGCAATTTTCGATGAGAAGATTTATAAAGGGGCTTAGAATCAGCAAAAAGATATACTTGGTCATAAACCAGTAAGTTTCGTTCGTAATCGGCAAAAGGCTCTTCTTTACCCCGGCTGCTTCAAACGAATTCATCCCGGCAAGACAGCTTACCAGATACAAAATCACCGTGTACTCCAGTACCTGCAGCCAGATACGAAGCACACGGCTTATTTTAAATTTCTTTTCACACATGAAAAATCCCGTTAACAGAACATAACAGTTTACGGCACAGATACAACAGGATTCAAAGAACCATGCCACATAGAATCCAGGTTCGGATGCCGGCACTTTGTCAAGAAAGCCGGTCTTGCCCCAGTAATGAAGTGTAACAACCATAACCATTGCGATAATGCGCAACAGTTCGAAATTCATCTCTCTTTTTTTATCCGCGGCTTTCAGATTCATAACAATACTATTATTGTTTTATCCGAGTGCCACGTCAAGTGCCATCATCAATGTAAATCCGAATGCAAACATCACAACACCGATGTTGGAATGTTTTCCTTCCGACATTTCCGGAATCAGCTCTTCCACCACCACATAAACCATGGCTCCGGCTGCAAAACTTAACAAATACGGCATGGCCGGAACAAATAAGCCCGCTGCCAGTATCGTAAGAAGCGCGCCGACAGGTTCCACCGCACCGGATAAAACACCTCCCAGAAAAGCTTTTCCCTTACTCTTTCCTTCCGCACACAGAGGCATGGAGATAATGGCACCTTCCGGAAAATTCTGAATTGCAATTCCGATTGCCAGTGCCAGTGCCCCGCCTGTCGTAATGGTTGCATTTCCCGCCAGAAGTCCTGCCAAAACCACACCGACCGCCATTCCCTCCGGAATGTTGTGCAGTGTAACCGCAAGGACCATCATCGTCGTTCGCTTCAGCTTTGATTTCGGTCCTTCGGACTGTGTGGCATTTAAATGCAGATGCGGAATCACACTGTCCAGCAAAAGCAAAAAGAGAATTCCGAGCCAGAAGCCGATAAATGCGGGAAGGAAGGAAAGTTTTCCCATATTTTCCGACTGATCCATGGCCGGGATAATCAGGCTCCAGACAGATGCCGCCACCATAACGCCTGCGGCGAATCCGGTCAGAGCCTTTTGTACCTTATCTCCCAGCTGCTTTTTCATAAAGAATACGCAGGCGGAACCGAGTGACGTTCCCGCAAAGGGGATTAATAATCCTATTATTGTAGTTTTGTTCATAACTGAATTACTGCTATTGCACAGGGCATCCGGCCGTCGACCACATAGTACTCAACATCCCGGTATCCCATCCTGCGAAAGAATTCCATGTAGGAGCGCAGATCAAACTGGTTCTGAAAATTCGCACCCATTTTTCCTACGATTCCCGTAACAAAACGGTTTGACTGCTTCGCCATGTTGATGTAAGTCGGAATGATGATTTTTCCGCCCGGCTTAACCACTCGTTCGAGCTCTTCCATCGCTTTTTGCGGTTGCGGAAGAAGGTGAATGACATTGCCGGCTATGGCTTTGTCAAAACGGTTGGCTTTGCATTTCAGATTCGTGATATCTGCTTTTTTAAACGTTACATTGCCGTAACGTCTGCATTTTTTCGAAGCCTTCCGAAGCATTCCGATTGAAAAATCACTTGCTATCATTCTTCTGCACTTCGGCGCCACATCAACCGTAATGCCGCCGGTTCCGCAGGCGCATTCGAGCACGGTATCTCCTGCTTCGACAAACTCGGCAACCTTCTTTCCGGTACCCTTATAAACTTTGTAATTATATACAGTTTCGAAGAAATCGTATAAAGACGATGCTTTATCCCAGAACATGCCGTTCCCTCCCTGCATGATTTTTTTTAATTATATCACGACAGGTTTTTGTTTGGCACCTGCTCTCCCGCATTTTTACAGCCCGAACACATTTTACAGTGTGCACAGTTTCCGCCGCAGGATGATTTGCCCTGTTTCTTTTCTTTGATCAGAAATACTATGATTCCCGCCACTGCCAGAGCAAGTATTAACGTTATCACTATGGTACCTGCATTTGCAACCATCCAGGAAATCATAAATCACACCTCGCTTTATTTGGCACTTGCCACCGTAAGCTTATTAGCTTCTTTGTATTTTTTAATAAACAGCATATAAATCATTCCGCCGAGTGCCGCCGTCGCAAAGATGATTCCGACTACGTTTGCCTTGCCGATAAAGATATTGCCGAACTGGTTAATCATCAGGGAAATGATATAAGCGAATCCGCACTGATATCCGATTGCAAACCATGTCCACTTGGCGTTGTTCATTTCACGTTTGATTGCACCGATTGCCGCGAAGCAGGGAGCGCAAAGAAGGTTGAATACCAGGAAGGACATGCCACTGACGCCTGTGAATGCCTGCGCAAGTGCCTGCCATGTGGTAAGTTCTCCGCCTCCGTAAAGCACACCCATGGTGCCTACGATGTTTTCCTTGGCTACAAGACCGGTAATCGAAGCGACTGCTGCCTGCCAGTTACCCCATCCGAGAGGAACAAAGATCCATGCAAGGACGCTTCCGATTCTGGCCAGAATGGAAAGCTCCAGCTCATCCTCCGCAAGCATGCGGAAACCGTCGGAAGTGAATCCGAAGTAAGAGGTAAACCATACTACAATTGTAGAAAGTAAAATAATCGTTCCGGCTTTCTTAATGAAGGACCAGCCTCTCTCCCACATGGAACGAAGCAGGTTTCCGAGAGTCGGCATATGATATGCGGGAAGCTCCATTACGAAAGGAGCGGGATCCCCGGCAAACATTTTTGTTTTCTTAAGCATAATACCGGAAATAATAATTGCAGCCATTCCGATAAAATATGCGGATACCGAAATCCACGGTGAGCCACCGAAAATCGCGCCTGCAATCATTGCAATGAACGGAACCTTTGCGCCGCAGGGAATGAAGGTTGTGGTCATGATGGTCATTCTTCTGTCACGCTCGTTTTCAATGGTACGGCTTGCCATAACACCCGGCACACCGCATCCGACACCGATTAACATCGGAATGAAGGATTTACCGGAAAGTCCGAATTTACGGAACACCCTGTCGAGAACGAAAGCGATTCTTGCCATATAGCCACAGGCTTCCAGAAATGCCAGCAGGAAGAAAAGCACCAGCATCTGCGGAACGAAACCGAGTACCGCACCGACACCGGCAACAATACCGTCAAGAATCAGTCCCTTTAACCAGTCTGCTGCGTTGACTTTATCAAGCCCCGCTTCCACGATGGCGGGAATACCGGGTACCCAGACGCCGTACTGTGAAGGATCTGGCTCTTCTCCGATTTCCTTAAGTGTTGCAACGGCTTCGTTATAGTCATCAAGCGTTGCCGTCTCTTCACTGACTTCCAGTGTTTCTTCATCTTCCACGGTATAGATAAAATCACCCGTGGGTTCCGTACCGTTCTCTTCCACGTACACGTTGTATCCGTCCACGATTGCGGACGCATCGGCAAATCTCTCTGCCAGCTCTGCGTATCCCTTATCGATTCCGAACAGATGGAAACCGTCGCCGAAAATGCAGTCATTAGTAAAATCCGTTGCCGGCGCACCGACACCAACCATGGCAATCCAGTAAACCGCAAACATGATCGCGGCAAAAATAGGAAGGCCGAGCCATCTGTTGGTGACGATTTTATCGATTTTATCCGAAGCGGAAAGTGCTCCGGCGTTTTTCTTTTTATAGCAGGATTTGATTACCTCTGCAATATATACGTAACGTTCGTTTGTGATGATGCTTTCCGAATCGTCGTCCAGTTCTTTCTCTGCCGCCTGAATATCGTTTTCGATGTGGGACATTTTATCCGCAGGAATATTCATCTGCTCCAAAACCTTGTCGTCACGCTCAAAAATCTTTATGGCGTACCATCTTTGCTGCTCTTCCGGCATGTCATGCACAACGGCTTCTTCGATATGTGCAATCGCATGCTCCACAGGACCGGAGAAGGTGTGAAGAGGAACGGTCTTGCCGTTTTTCGCCGCTTTGATGGCCTCTTCCGCCGCTTCCGTTACGCCGTCTCCCTTTAACGCGGAGATGTCCATTACTTTGCAGCCGAGGTTTCTGGAAAGTTCCTCAATGCGAATTTCATCGCCGTTTTTCTTTACAATATCCATCATGTTAATGGCAATGACTACCGGAATTCCAAGCTCGGTAAGCTGGGTGGTCAGATACAGGTTTCTTTCCAGGTTTGTTCCGTCGATAATGTTTAAAATCGCATCGGGACGTTCATTGATTAAATAGTTTCTGGCAACAACTTCCTCCAGAGTGTAGGGAGAAAGGGAATAGATACCGGGCAGGTCGGTGATGGTAACATCATCGTGTTTTTTTAACTTACCCTCTTTTTTCTCTACCGTAACACCGGGCCAGTTTCCGACAAACTGATTCGAACCGGTGAGCGCGTTGAACAGGGTTGTTTTACCGCTGTTCGGGTTTCCTGCAAGTGCAATTGTGATACTCATCTTTAAGCCTCCTCAACCTCGATCATTTCCGCATCCGCTTTGCGAAGGGATAATTCATAGTTTCTTACCGTAACTTCAATCGGGTCTCCGAGCGGTGCAACCTTACGAACATAGACCTGTGTGTGCTTGGTAATGCCCATGTCCATGATTCTGCGTTTTACGGCGCCTTCACCGTGAAGCTTGACAACGGTTGCAGTCTCGCCGACTTTCACATCTCTTAACGTTTTCACTTTCCTCTCCTCCTATACCATTATTTTTCCGGCAAGCTCGTTGCTTAATGCCACTCTGCTTTCTTTGACCTTGACGATTTTATTTCCGCCGAGCGAGCTTACAATGCTCACTTCTCCTCCGACGGTAAATCCGAGGTCTTCCAAATGTTTCTTTACTTCCGGGTTTCCGCCGATTTTCTTGATAATCTGCGGTTCTCCGGCCTGTGCATAAATCAGAGGCATCATGATGCTCCTCCTTTAAAATAATGAATTTAGTTAGGTCCGTCTAACCATAAGTCATAAAATAAGGTTAGCCACACCTAACCACTTGTAAGTATAGTTAGATGGAGCTAACCTGTCAAGTACTCTTTTTTTTATAATGTTTTTTTCAGATTACCGATCCGCATTCCGGACAGAATTTTCCGGTTTCTCCGCTCCAACCGCAGGTTTTGCAGGTTTTCGTTTTCTTCGCGGTAATCGTTGTTCTTTGTTCGCTCAGCCTCTTGTCCTTCGGCCATGCGACACTGTAAGACACATTCAGAACGATTTCTTTTTTCGATTCTGCGCTCATCTCCCAGGAAAGTTCTCCGGTTTCCTCGTTTAAAGATGCATCGGAAAGAACGGATGTCTCAACCACAATCGTTTTCTCCGTTGACACCGGAATCTGGTCGAGAATCTTAACGTCTACCGTTTCGGAAGAATTGTTCACGAGGTTGATCCGATAAGCATACAATGTCTTTTTCTGGTTCTTAAGCAGTGCTTCCTGCGTCTTTTTCGGAAGTTCGGTACGCGATACGGTTATTCTCTCGTCGTTTCCGAGCGAAAGATTAAATGTATCGGGTTCCGAATTGGAATCCACATAGAATTCTCCTGCCAGCGTATCCTTTAAATATACGGCTGCTCTTGCAGGCGGCAGCGGCCAGTCCGCGGAAACGATTTGTGCCGTCATAAAGCACTTGTCGGAAAGTCTCGGAATGCAGAGAACATGATACTTCGCTTCCACACTGAAATTCTTTAAATCCGCAAGATTGCCGGACGTGTCACTTAATATATCGCGAAGTGTCGGAAGTTCGAATGCCGTCATGCTTTCTTCTTCCAAAACGGCGGCTTCCTCCGTCTGAAGTGCACTCATCATTTTCATGGCATCCATGCTCATCATCGGGTTCATGGCGCCCGGTGCCGACATTGCTGACGCAGAAGCTGCCTGCATCTGCATCATTCCCATAAATTGCGGTGGCATTGCTCCTCTTGCAGCTGTCTTCTCGGACGGTTCATAAAATGATAACTGAAGGGATTTTAATTCCGGGATTTCCTCCGAGGATACGGGATTGCCCGTAAATAACGTCACCTTTACCTCTTTCCAGTCTTCTTTGGATGTCTGATTGATTCTCGCTTTCATGGAAACAGCCAGCGGTTCGTCGGTACCCGAAAAACGTACTTCGTATTTCGGAGACCATCCTGCGGCATTCTCCTGATACTGCAGAATAAACGGAATCACTTCGGCCTTCTCGGAAATCAGCTCCGCCATGACAAGCGGTTTTTCTTCTTCCTTCTCCATTACTTCGAGTTCTTTGGCAAGCATATCCTGCGCTTTGGTAAGTTCTTTTACCTCCTCATGATTCCTGGACAGTTCTTCCGGAAGTTTTCTTATATACGCTTCCTGTTCTTCGATGGAGATATTACTCCGAACGGAAAAGTTGCCGTTTGTTTTCCAAAGCTCATCCAGATAGTTGCAGGTATTAATCCGGTAAGCAAGTTCTGCAATCCTCTCCCGGATTTTTTCCGATTCTTTTTCCTCGCCCAGATCCGTTTCCTGCGGATTCACAATCTGCATGTTCACGGCCTTTACCGTCGGCGGGAATTTTAATCGAAACGAGCCTGCGTCGGCCGTTTTGGTCATTCCCGCAATATACACAAGGTTTCTTCCGGCTTCCAGTTTCACACTGCCCGTACGGATTACCGTTGCGCTCTTTCTGAATATGGACACTTCCCTGACTTCTGTTTTTGTAATCATATTTACCTCCCTGACAGTCACCTTTACTCTTTTTCGTATACGTACATATATGTTAAAGGCTTTTCGGGATCGTCGTTGTAAAGTACAAGGCTCTTTCCGTCGAGCGTACCGGTATAATCGATTTTACCGAGGAATTTCTCGGTAAGCGTTACCTTGCCGCCCTCCAGGTTCCATTCGGGCACTTTGATTTCCAGATCGTTACGCTTTGAAACGCCGGTTCCGTCATCTTTCAGTTCCAGACTGAACGGCTCTTCTTCTTTTATATCGCTGCCGACAAGTCTGGTATAGAGACCTTTGTAGGTTCCGACCGCCGCCTTCATCTCATCACTGAGCGTCCTGATTTCCTTTTTCTTTACCACCGTCGGAGTCTCTCCGATACGGCAGATCTGATACATTTCAAGAACAACCAGTGTATTGCCTTCCTCGACGGCTTCCTTATACGGGTTGATTTCCTCGCCTAACACTTCACCCTTTTCGCCGCTGTTGATGAAGATTTTACCGTCTTCTTCCTTCCAATCTTTGTTTTCAATCAGATAAACTTTTCCGTCGTCCACAAATGCCCTGCCGGCTGCGACGTATTGATCGAGTTCGTCCTTCGGAACATCATCAGCGGACGGGCCCTCCATCATTATGCCGAGCGTGCCGTCTTCTTTAAATTCAAACATCGCGCCAAAGGCTTTTTTTACATAGTCCTCGGCTCCGTCCGATTCCGACTTCGGAATCCATACCATCTCCATGGATTTTTGATCAAACCCCATGACCGAAACCACCTGCCATAAACCTGTTACATTCATTGTTTTTCCCCCTTTATATTTTGTTTTTTCCGTCCTGACTGATGTATTGCCAGTCCTTAAAATTTCACCACTTCGGGCGCAGACGTGAATGAGGAAAACGTTGCCGTGGCATCCTGAAAATAGAATACTTCCGTATTTCCGTCATCCGCCTTGTACATGCCCTGCAGGGAAGGATAAGCGTCCAGCATGGCCTGTCTTGCCGCCATGGAATCGTCCTCAACCAGTTTGCCCGCAACCCTTAACCATGCGCCGTTTTTGAATGCACAGATTTCTGCCTTGGGATTGGCATGAAGCTGTTTGGAAACATCCTTCACCTTGCCGGTCTGAATATAAAGCTTTCCTTCAAAGATGTTTACGGTTCCAAAGGGACGGACTCTGGGCTGGTCTCCTTCCACCGTTGCAAGATAATACACTTCCGCGTCTTTTAAAAACTGTGCTACTTTTTCCATAAAAAGCTCCTTTCTTTTATCGCGGCAGTCAGGCTGCCGTTATTTACCGTATGTACTATATGCTCTGTATATTCCGTATATTCTGTATATTCCGTATGTTCCGCTATTTTTCTTCAACGACCTGGAAAATATAAAATTTCAGGTAATAGCTTGAATCCGCTGCCCAGAGAATCGGATGGTCCGGTCCCTGTGTCTTAAATTCCACCTGGCGCAGCCGTTTGTGTGCACCGACCGCAGCTTCGCGAATCGTTTTGGCAAAGAGTTCCGGATCCATAAAATGCGAGCAGGAACAGGTACATAAATACCCTCCGTTTTTCACAAGTTTCAGACCGCGGATATTGATTTCGCGGTATCCCTTAACCGCCTGCTTTATGGAATTGCGCGATTTCGTAAAGGCCGGCGGATCCAGAATCACCACGTCATATTTCTCGCCTTTTTCCTCCAGCTGCGGCAGCAGTTCAAACACGTCCGCACAAAGGAAGGATACTCTGTCTTCCAAATGATTCAGTCCGGCATTCTTCCGCGCCTGTATAACGGCAGGTTCGGAAGCATCCACGCCAAGCACGCTTGAAGCCCCCGCAATTCCCGCATTTAACGCAAACGAACCGGTATGCGTAAAGCAGTCAAGCACCTTCGCATCCTTACACAGTCCGTGAATTGCCGCACGGTTATTCTTCTGATCCAGAAAGAATCCGGTCTTCTGTCCGTCTTTGACATCCACGAGATACTTCACGCCGTTTTCGACGATTTGCACCTCGGTATCGAATTCGTCCCCGATGAAACCCTTGGACGGCTCCATGCCTTCCTTTAAGCGGACCTTTGCGTCCGAACGCTCATAAACACCGCGTACGGCAATTCCGTCCTCTTTCAGAATCTCTTTTAAAGCATCCAGGATGACGGTTTTCCACTTGTCGATTCCGAGAGCAAGCGATTCCACCACAAGTACATCCTCAAACTTATCAATGACAAGTCCGGGCAGGAAATCTGCTTCCCCGAAAATCACCCGGCACGAAGACGTATCGATGACTTTTTTACGATACTCCCAGGCATCCCGCACTCGCTCTTTCATGAATGCCTCATCGATGACGGCATCCTTTTTTCTCGAAAGCATTCTGACGGCAATCGTGGATCTTTTGTTAATGAATCCGAAGCCCATGCAGTAACCGTCAAAATCAAGCACCTCCACGACATCTCCGTTTTCGTACCGTCCTTTTACGGTATCGATTTCGTTGTCGTAGATCCAGGCGCCACCCGATTTAATCGTGCGTCCCTGTCCTTTTTTTAAAATTACCTTTGCGTATTCCACGCATACCTCCTAAGCCCAGCCGCGGGCTATTATATTTTTTCTGATTGCTTCGACCGCATCCTCCAGATGATAGTCAAAACAGTGTGAATCGCCTTCAATCAGTTCCAGTGTGCAGTCGGCAAATCCTTTTGCATCCTTTTTTACAAGTTCTGCATCTACCGTGGCATCCGCGGTTCCGGTAACGATGATTACCGGTTTTTTATTCGCTGCAATAGCCGATTCCAGATCCGTGTTTCTTGCACATTCAATATAGGATTTATCTAAAATCCAGCCTTCTTTTGCCATAAATTCCTCAGGCACATGATCCGCATCAAACCGGTTTCCCAGAATAACACCTTCCCTTGCCCCCCAGACGATTACATCTGCCGGTGACATGGGAATAATGCCCTCGATTTCATCCTGAAGTTTCGCTCCGGCAAGAATTGCCGTAAGACCACCCTGCGAATGGCCGCAGAGAATGTATTTTGAAAAAAGATTCATTGTCTTTGCATACGCAAATACCGCCAGTACGTTTGAAACCCAGATATCAAGCGTATGGTATTTAAACTCTCCGTCGCTTAATCCGTGTCCGAAGAAATCAAACCGGAGCGTTGCGATGCCGACTTCATTCATCATGTCCGACACGGCAAGCAGATGTCTTTCTTCTTTGTTGCCCGTAAAGCCGTGCATAATGATGCAAAGAGGAATTTTCTCCCCTTCTTTGTAATTCGTCGGGAAATGAAGGACCGCATCAAGACGCGTGTCCCCGTCATAGATATCAAAAGTTTTTTGCCGTTCTCCCATCGTGTACCCCCATACAGAAATGTTTGAACTATTTTAAATCCGGTTTCACGAAAGTCCCCCGGTAATATTTTACGGCAAGATCGTTATCGCCGATTAACTGCAGCATACCGCCCGTCTCGAAACGGATGGTATCCTGATAATACGCATTCTCCGTCGGGAAAGCCGCGTTGGAAACAATACGGACCTCCGGAGTGTTCTGCTCCGCCGCGGTTTTTAAGAAGGCCGATTCGAAAAGCAGGGACCCCCATGCGATGTGATAACTGCTGCTGACCAAAGCCACGGCATTGATCTGCGGATACTCATTCAGGAAAATGTTATAGGAAAATTCGGCATTCTGTGCCGTGGAAAGCGATTTATTCTCCACAATCAGCCGTTCTTCGGCAACACCGTTGTTTTTCAGCCATTCCGCCATCAGATCCGCTTCCGTTGCCTCGGGATTCTCGGATGCCGTTCCTCCGCCCGTGCAGCACACATAAGCATTCGGATACTGTTTTGAGCACTCCAATGCTACTTTTAAGCGTCCGATTAACTCATCCTGCATACTTCCGTCGGGATTCAGTTCAAAGCCCAGAACAACGATACAGAGATTGTCTTTTTGGGACAGATCGTCCGGCAGTCTGTTTGCGTTAACCGGCATCTCGTTGTTCGCATAATCCCAGTATTCAAGGATTTCGCTCCAGAGCGATTTTAAATGCGGATCCATGGCCCCAAGCTCGTCGAGACGTGCATCAATCTGCTCCTTTGCACCATCCTGATAATTGCCGTAAAGCGTAATGATTTCCCGAAGGATATCTTCCTCCGTGCGGACGGAAACGGTTACTTCGGATTCCGCGGGCGGCTTGATCTGCATCAGTCTCTCTTCTTTTCCTTTACAGCCCGCCACAGGCAGAATCAGGCATACCGCCGTAAGGATACATGCGATTTTTTTGTAGGGAAGTTGTATTTTTTTCATACATTCACCCAAATATCTTTCTTCAATTTAAGCAAAACAACCCGCGAAACTGACTTCGCGGGTTGATTCATTTCTTGCACTGAAATCTGACTATTCGATGGTAAGAATATCGGAGAAGCCGGTGATATCAAAAATCTCTTTTACTTCTTCGGTCGGATTCTTTACTACCATGCTGCCCTGCTTGGACATAATCTTCTGGCAGGATAATAAAACTCTCAGTCCCGCACTGGAAATGTAATCCAATTCGGTAATATCAAACACAAGACTCGTAATTCCGGTTATGGAAGCTTTCATATCCTCTTCGAGTCCGGGTGCTGTGGTAATATCAAGACGACCTTTCAGTGATACGTTTAACACTTCGCCTTCAACGTTCTTGTCAATTCTAAGCATTTCTCAATTTCCTCCTCACATGATCTTAAGGATTACGATGAATACCTTCAAAATCTATTATATATCAAAATCAATATTTTTACACTCCTTTTTTTCTCTTTTTTAAAATCCTTTCAAAACCCTAAAAAATCATGGTAATTTCCGCATCCGTCTGCTAAAATAAATGTGTAAATCGTAATCCCGAAAGGGAACAGAAGGAGGGACATTATGGGTAAATTTGTTTTAACAGAAGCAAAGAACGGTTACAAATTCAATTTGGTTGCCGGAAACGGCGAAGTGATCGCAACCAGCCAGGTTTATAAGAGCGCTGCTACCGCCAAGAAGGGGATTGAAAGCGTATCCGCCAACGCACCGGTTGCAAACCTTGAGAACCAGACGGTGAAAGATTTTAAAGCCGAAGTGAATCCCAAGTTTGAAGTTTACAAAGACAAAAAGGGTGAATTCCGCTTCCGCCTGAAAGCAAAGAACGGTCAGATTATCGCTACCGGCGAAGGATATTCCAAAGTGGATGCCTGCTTAAAGGGTATCGAGTCCGTAAGAAAGAACGCGAAAGAGATTAAAATTGTTGAGAAATAATTTACGTTGATAAGTACTTAGAACCGGGCCGTCTGGTCCGGTTCTTTTTATGTTTCTCTATTGACAGATTAGAACATAAGTTCGATAATGTAATTATGAGTGATTATTCCGAAATTATAAATCTGCCGCACCATCAGTCCGAAACGCATCCAAGGATGAGCATGCATAACCGGGCTGCCCAGTTCTCTCCTTTTGCCGCGCTGACGGGTTACGAAGAGATGGTAAACGATAAGGCATCCTACCACAACGAAGCACAGGATCCGCGAAAGAACGGATCCGTTGTTGCCGTACCCGAAGAATTCAGCAGTGAAACATAGTCCGGCAAAGACGTAAAAAAGAAGATTATCCGGCAATCACTTAAGCGAACCGTCATCCGGCAAAAACTCAGAATCAGAAACGACATGGAAAAGACATACATCGCCATCGATTTAAAATCCTTCTACGCTTCCGTGGAATGTGCGGAACGGGGCCTCGATCCTCTTACCACGAATCTTGTGGTGGCGGATGCATCCCGCACGGAGAAAACCATCTGCCTTGCGGTCTCCCCTTCCCTGAAATCCTACGGTATCCCGGGACGTCCCCGGCTTTTTGAAGTGGTTCAGAAAGCAAAAGAGGCGAACATGTGGCGGAAAGGAAAGGCTCCGGGCGGCGATTTTACCGGTAAATCGTATTTTTTCAAAGAGCTTTCCGAAGATCCTTCGCTTGCGATTGATTACATTGTCGCACCGCCCCGCATGTCGCTTTACATGAAATACAGCACCGATATTTTCGGAATCTATCTGAAATATATATCCGCCGATGACATCCACGTCTACTCCTGTGACGAGGTCTTTATGGATGTCACTTCCTACCTGCAAATCTACAATATGACGCCGCACGAGCTTGCCATGACCATGATCCGTGAGGTTTTAAAAGCAACCGGAATTACGGCGACCGCCGGCATCGGCACGAATCTTTATCTGTGTAAAATCGCCATGGACATTGTGGCAAAGCATATGCCCGCGGACAAAGACGGGGTACGTATTGCAGAACTTGATGAAATGAGTTACCGCAAACAGCTTTGGAATCATACTCCTCTTACGGACTTCTGGAGAGTCGGCAGAGGAACCGCAAAGCGTCTGGCTCATATGGGTATCTATACCATGGGAGATATTGCGCAGGCGTCGCTTTCCAACGAAGAAAGTCTGTATCACGAGTTCGGCATCAATGCGGAACTTTTAATCGATCATGCCTGGGGCTGGGAGCCGGTAACGATAGCGGAAATCAAAAGTTACCGCCCCGAAAACAACTCGCTCTCTTCCGGGCAGGTACTCTCCCGCCCTTACAGCTACGAAGAAGGACTGGTGGTTTTAAAGGAAATGGCCGACTCCGTGGCTTTGGACCTTGTTTCGAAAGGACTGGTTACCAGACAGGTGGTTTTAACCGTCAACTATGCGTCGTCCAAAAATCCCGAACTCTTTGCCGATTTAGGCCATACGGTGGCTTACGACCACTATGGCCGTTTCACGGCAAAACCTGCACACGGCACAAAGAATCTGGGCCTCTACACCTCTTCTTCGAGCCTGATTATCGATGCTTTCACCGAAATATACGAAGCAAACGTGGATAAGCGGCTCGGAATCAAACGGTTTAATCTGGGGGTGAATTTTATCATCCCCGAAACGAAGATTCCGAAAGATAACGAGGGAGAATCCGGCGAAGGCACCTACGAGCAGATGAGTCTGTTCTCGAAGGAATTCGCATTATCCCCTCAGGGCGGCTTTGGTTCTTCCGGTACTTTTTTCATCGATCAAAAAGACGCCGGGGAAGAACGTAAGAAATCCCTCGAGCGTCTTCAGAAAGAGAAGAATCTTCAGCTGGCAACATTAAAGATCAAAGAAAAATACGGCAAAAATGCCATTTTAAAAGGCACCGACTATTTAGACGGTGCCACTGCCCGTGAACGCAATTCCCAAATCGGCGGCCACAAAGCATAAATCATTTGTCGTTATTTCTCCTTTATTTCCTTTTTCCACTCCTCAATCAACCGTTCCAAACTCCAGGCTGCATTGGCGGGACTGGTGGAAGGAAGGCATACGGCCGGCCTTCCCACCGAAGGCCTTGTATATTTATCATAATATTTCAGCGCCGTTTTTCCGTTCACGCAGATTACTTTGATATCGGCATGATTTAAAATGACGCTTAAATCATTGGCCGTGACGTTCCGAATACTGGAATCCGAGGATCCGGTGATTTCGCAGGAGTGAATGACGTCCCAGACTGCAATACGGTTACGAAGCAAAAAAGCTTTCTTCTCTTCAATCGTTTGCGGAACGTCTTCATCAAAAATCGCAGCGACCGTTTTCCAGAACCGATTCTGCGGATGGCCGTAGAAGAAACCTTCTTCTCTCGATTTGACGGACGGAAAGCTTCCGAGAATCAGAATTTTTGAATTCCCGTCAAAAACCGGTTCAATCGGATGAATCACCAAAGCATCCTTCGCTCTTCCCATTACTGTACCTGTTTCGTGAATACTCTTAATTTTCCTCCGTCCAGCTGTAAGGTCAGAGTGTTTCCTTTAACCGAATACGCATATACGAAAACCATTCCGTATTCCGATTCATTTACCGTAATCGTCTGTGCATTCACATCAACGGTATAGGTACCGTTGATATAAAGGCCGTCACCCGCATCGTCTCTGTAAATACCCGTGTTTGTAAAGGATACGGTTGAAATCTCTTCGCCGACACCTTTCCATGTTCCGTACAATTCCTCTACGCTTCCGCCGCCTGATGCCTCACTTGCGGGAGCGCTCTCTTCTTTTTTCCCGCATCCGAATGCCGTTACCACCATCATCAGTAACAGCGCAACAGAAATAATTCGAACAGCTTTTTTCATTTTTCCCTCCGATCACACAGTCTAAACTCTGTCCTCGTGACATGTAAAATACAGAATCTGGTACTCTTTTGATACTTCCTTTAAAAATTCCTTTGCGCCCCGCAAATGCCCGGCATCCAGGTTTACGAACGGATCGTCCATGATGACCATGGGACGTTCGTCTTTATACATAACATCCAGAAGAGCAAAACGGATGCAGATTCCGATCATGTCGGAATATCCTTCGCTCTGCGTATGGATTTCATGATATGCGCCCTCTTCCTTTTTATGGAAATTCATTTCCGCATCCACACGGAATTCTCCGATTTCCGCATCGCAGGAAGCCATGAGTGCATAGTATTTTTCAAAAGAATCCTTAATCGGACTCATGAAGCGTGCAATGAAGCTGTCCTTGGATTTAGAAAGATATTCTCCGGTTCTGGCAACCAGATCATAGCGTTTCTTTGCTTCCTCGTACGCTTCTTCCTTCTCTTCCATTCGTTCCCTGCTTTCATCCAGTTCTTCCATCTGCGCTGCGGTATTCTCGATGGTTCTGTCATACTGGCTGATGATTAACGCTTTCTCATCCAGTTTCTCGTTTACGGTCTGAAGTCTTCCCATGAGTTCGGAAAGCTTCTCTTCCAAAGAAACTACATCTGTAGGTGTATCATCCGTACCCTTATGTCTTTCAATTTCTTCTTCCTGGGAAATCTTCTGCTTTCGTACTTCCTTAAACTCACTGATGCGGCCCTTCATTTCGGAAAGCACATCCGAAACATCGCTTCTGGAATAAGAAAGTTCATATTTGGAAAGGAATTCACGGATTCCACGCTCCAATGATGCAATCTTTTCTTCGTTCTCTCTATCCTTTGCCTGAAGTGCTTTGATTTCATCCTGACACTTTTCGATATTCTCTTTCAGCTTCCTGATATCTTCCTCGTAATGCGCCGTATCTTCCGGCATTTCCAGAACAGGCTGTGACTGAAGCACTTCCGGAATAACAGGAGGTGCCGGCATTTCCCCGGACGGAGCCTTGGGATATTCGGGTAAGTCGACATGTTCGGTTTTTGCGCTTAAGAAGGTCAGAATCAAAAGCACGATGCCGAGGATTACCAGTACTGCCGCTCCTGCAAGCAGAATCGTCGCATAATGATTCATCAGACATACCACGGCAAGAAGAATACCGACCAGAATTACGATGACACCTGCAATCAGCATGCCCACGGAAGGTTTCTTTTTCACAACGACATTTGCACGAAGTTCATTGATTCTGGCAACTTCTTCCTCGTACTTTTTCAGTCTTTGTTTATAGGCCTTAACCTCTTCTTCGTAAGCCTCTTTCTCTTTGGCGAATCTTGCTTTGGCAAGTTCCACTTCATCTTTCTTTTTCTGGATTTCCAAAAGCTGTTTTGCCTTCTTCGCTTCCTTTTCTTCCTTCTCTTTGCGAAGTTCTTCCACGGAAGTATTCAGGCTGTCCACAGCTTTTCTTTTGCTCTCAATCTCCGGAATGTCGTCTTCGTTCTCCTTTAGAAGATCACGAACCGAAACGCAGTCATCCTGAATCTTTTTCACTTCGTCTTCGGTGGGCACATTACCCTTAAAATACTTATCCAGTTTTTCATATCTCGCCGCCGTCTCCTCATGAAGTCGTTTTACGGCCTGCATCGCGGCTGCGGACGATTTTAAATCGCCGAGTTTTTTCTGTTCTTTCTGTAAATCTTCCCGAAGCGTTTTCAGGCCCGCTTCTTCTTTTTTCTCCGCAGAGCGTTTATCGCGTACTGAACTTAACTGCTCTTCGAGAGGTTTGCGTTTCTTCGTTTCTTCCTTCAGCGCATGAATCTGCTCATTTAAAAGATACAGGCCGCCGTTTTTCTTTTTCGGGGAATTGGCATTCAGATAATTCTTAATCTGTTCTTCCACACGGTCGTAATTGTTTAGATCATTGGTCTGCGAAAGCGCACTGACCTTCGAAGAAATGGTGCTGTTTACTCCTTCATAGTGAATCAGATTGTGATCGATAAAACCGGTACGACGGAAGGATTCGCTGTCGATTCCGAAAATCTCCGTGCCGATATTTTTCGTATAATCCGTACTCGGAAGACCTGTTACGGCATCAAAAAGTTCAAATGTAACATCCGCTTCTTTTGTCCCGAAATCACGAATCAGGGTATACGTTTTTTCGTTCGATTCAAATACGATTTCCCCTCCGAAATGCCCTTTGTTCCATGGCTGATAACGCATGCGGTCATTCTCGTAAAGGTCCTTTTTCCGGGCACCCTCCAGCCCGTAGAACATGGTGCGGATGAATGCGGCAAGCGTACTTTTGCCCCATCCGTTTTTCTGAAGCACGCAGTTGTATCCGTCCTTAAGATCCAGATCCAGGTCGGAAATCGTCCCGAAATTTTCAATTCGGATATGAAGAATTTTCATGACAGTTTCTCCTCTCCTGATAAGAGGCGGATTCCGAGTGCAATTATTTTACCCGCATCCTCTTCATCGATCTGTTCCCGGTCGACGGCATCCTTTACCATACGGACAAATTCGCCTTTTAAGGACATGTCCGCAATAAATGAATCATACACCACGGCCGGACGGCTTTCGTCCTTTACGCGGATCAGATAATAGTTTTCGTTTAAAACATGCGCAATGTACGCGATATCAAAATGCACGTCAATCCCGGTTTCCCCGCTCAAACGCACCTTCGCGAGATCTTTGAATAAAACACCGCCCTCTTCAAACGCAGAGCGGATCAGTCCGACGGCATCGTCATTGGTCAGGGCGTTTGAAACATCCACTTTCATGTCATAGATGATGCGCTGCGCAAACGGAACGAACCGCACATCCACAGTGCCGTCCTTCACCGTTAAGAGGTTAAAACCTCTCGGTCCGATTTCGTCAAAACCTCTGCCTTCCGGACAGCCGCAGTAGGAATACGTTCCTCTGGCATCGAGTTGTGCGATTTTCGGCTGGTGAATGTGTCCCAGGGCCAGATAATCGATTCCGCGGTTTTGGTAACTCCGGATGGGAATGATTTCCGCATCATTTTTTCCCTTTGTCTCGCTCTCCTGTCCGTGCAGCATGACAATGTTGCACTCCGCCTGATTCAAAGCAAGCGATGATTCGAGCGCGGTATTGTTGTCACGGTTTATTTCGGCACCGGTAATCACAACCTCCGTCCCGTCCTGCCCCGTAAAATGATACGAAGTCCATGTTTCTTTAAATAATTTCAGATTCTCCGGCAAATCCGACTGAATGCGGTTTTTAAACGCATCCAGAAAAGCCCCCGCGTCATGATTGCCGCGAAGGTAGAAAAACGTAATGTTCGGATTGTTTAAAATCACACTGATGACCGCATCTCTTGCGGTTGCGGAAATATTTCTGATATCGAACAAATCGCCTGCAATCAGAATCGCATCCACGGAATTGGAAACGGCATAATGCACAATATTCTGAAAGGTCGAAAGAAGCTCGTTTTTGCGTTCCGCAGCCCTTGCATCATCCAGGTGTCTGCTCAGTTTGGAATCCAGATGAATATCTGCTGTATGAATCAGTTTCATGATTGTAATCCCCTTAATACAACTCTTATTTATTTTACATCAAAGACAACTTATTTGCCATAGAAAAAAGCAGAACAAAAGTTCTGCCATTTTCGTTTTAAATCGTATTTTTTGTTTTACTTCGCAATCAGTATTTCACATTTTTTCTCGTACTTTTCGCTCGGTTTGCAATCCGTGATTACCTTTGCGCTTGTCGTATCACCGAAGGTTACCGTACTGATGATGCCGAATTTGTCATGATCCGCAAGAATGTATCTGCGTCCCTCGTCGGTACAGCTCATAGCCACTTTTTTCATGGTCCCTTCCCTGACATCCGGAGTCGTAAACCCGGCTCTCGAAGAAATCCCGTTGGTTCCGAAGAAGCCGATGGAAAAATGATACTTCTGCAGCGACAGGATTGCCGTCTCTCCTACCACTGCTTCGGTGGTTTCTTTCAGTTCCCCGCCGATTAAGAAGACTTTCAATCCCTTTAAAACCATCGTTCTTGCATGAGCCACGCCGTTTGTGATATAGACGGCATCTTTTTCCTTCAGTGCTTCGCACAGAAAACCGGTTGTGGTTCCGGAGTCGACGTAAACGTAATCTCCCGGTTTAATCAGTGTTGCCGCAAATTCGCCGATCCGCTTCTTTTCCCTGATGTTTAAGGTACTTTTCTGAAACATGTTCGGTTCGTCGTAGGTATTGGTTTCACCGAGTGCCATCGCCCCACCGAAAACCTTCACGAGTTTTCCCTCTCGGTCCAGCTCTGTGATATCTCTCCGGATGGTGGATTCGGAAGCGTTGAAAATCTGTTTTAACTCCGATAAAGTTACGCTGTTTCTTTCATTTACGATATTCAGAATCTGAAGTTTTCTGCTTTCTGATAACATAAACAAATCCTCTGACTTAAGTTTCTTTTGATTCCCGGTATTCCGAAACGTTTGTTTCGAGAACGACTTTACGGATCGGAAGAATACGACCGGGTGATACGGAAAGTTCATCATATCCCATTGCAAGGAACTCCTTTGTCAGACTTAAGTCCGCGCCGAGTTCGCCGCAGATTCCTGCCCATGCGCCGTTTCTGTGTGCCGCATCGACAATCATTTTAAGCATCTTTAAAATAGCCGGATGATGCGAATCGTAGAACTTTTCAAGAGAATCGTTCTGACGGTCGATTGCCAGGGTATACTGGGTCAAATCGTTGGTACCGACGGAGAAGAAATCCACTTCTTTTGCAAGTTCGTCCGCAACCATTACCGCAGCCGGAGTTTCGATCATGATGCCGAGTTCAATGTTTTTATCGTAATTTAATCCTTCCTCATCCAGCTCCGCCTTCACTTCTTCCACGACTTTCTTAATCTCTTTTACTTCCCATAGAGAAATAATCATCGGGAACATGATGGCAATTTTACCGAATGCACTGGCTCTTAAAATCGCACGAAGCTGCGTTTTAAACACTTCCGGTCTGGTTAAGCAGATTCGGATGGCACGCAGTCCCATTGCGGGATTCTCTTCCTTCGGAAGTTCAAAATAATCTGCCTGCTTGTCCGCTCCGATATCCAGTGTACGGATAATAACCTTTTTGCCTGCAAGTGTCTGCGCAACGGTCTTATAGATTTCAAACTGTTCCGACTCGGTGGGATAATGATCGGAGCCGAGGTAAATGAATTCCGAGCGGAAAAGGCCGATGCCGCCCGCGTCGTTTTTCATAACAAGCCCCAGATCCTTGGTATTCCCGATATTGGCATAAAGGTTGATATGCTGACCGTCCAGTGTCACATTGTCTTTTCCCTTCAGCCGTTCGAGAAGTGCCTTCTTTTCCAGTTCCTCGTCATAAATTTTCTTCTTTGCCGCCATGGTTTCTTCGTCCGGTTCGACATAAACCTTTCCTTCAAAACCATCCACAACGGCGATTTTACCATTTACGGAATCGTCAAGAGGAATCTCACAGCCGATCATAGCCGGAATGTTCATGGTCTTTGCAAGAATCGAAGTATGCGAATTCGCGGAACCGTGTACCGTAACGAAGGAAAGAATCAGATCCTTGTCCATCTGAACGGTTTCGGAAGGTGCCAGATCGTCCGCTACCACGATAACGGGTTCGGTTGCCTGAATTCCGCCGTTTCCTTTTCCGGAAAGAACACCGATAACACGCTCGGAAATATCATGCATATCCGCTGCACGTCCCTTAAAATACTCATCCTCCATGTCAAGAAACATCTGCGCAAACGAATCTCCGGTCTGTGCTACGGCATATTCCGCATTGACTTCCTGCGTACGGATGATGTTTTCCACGCTGTCGATGTAATCGCCGTCTTCGAGCATCATCTGATGTGCTTCAAATACACCCGCGCCGTCCTCTCCGACCTCTTTTAATGCCTTTTCGTACAGCTCTCCCAGCTGTTCGATGGCAACTTCTTTTGCCTTGTGATATCTTTCGATTTCCGCTTCCGGATCGTCAATATGAACGCGTTTTACCATGGAATCATCCTTGGTATAAACGTACAGTTTACCGATTGCTATTCCGCCAAAGACGGACTTACCGCTGTAAATAACCATAGGCTGTCTCCTTACAGGTTCGCTTCCATGAATGCCTTTACTTCTTCGCAAAGAGCATCTGCCTCCGCACCTTCAAACGTAAACTTTACGGAATCACCCTGCTTTGCGCCTAAGGACATGATTCCCATAACGCCTTTGAAAGGAACTTCCTTATCCCCCTTGGCAACCTTAACCACACAGTCTCTTCCCTTGATGAGCTTGAAAAGCTCCGTTGCGGGACGCGCGTGAATACCGTGAATGTCCTTAATTACATAATCAAATCCTGCCATTGTTTTTACCCCCTTGTGTTGTTTTGTTGTGTTATTTGTTTCGTTTAATTTCAGCTTCTAATTCTATTCCGCTTTCTTCTTAAGTGCTCCGAGAAGGACGCAGGTCACTGCACTTCCTGCCAGCCATGCCACTACGTAAAGTAAGGGATGACCAACGGTTGCGAATACGAATACACCACCGTGAGGAGCCATTAGAGTACATTTAAAGAGTGCTGCCAGAAGTCCTGCGGTTCCTGCACCGAGCATGGTAGCGGGAATTACGCGGATGGGATCAGCCGCAGCGAAAGGAATGGCACCTTCCGTAATGAACGATGCGCCCATTACCAGGTTGGATACCGCACTGCCTCTCTCCGCTTTCGTAAACTTCTTCGGGAAAATGAAGCATGCCAAAGCAATTCCGATCGGAGGAACCATACCGCCGACCATAACGGCTGCCATTGCGATGTAAGCCATGGTCTGGAAATTCGGATCGGTGGAAAGTGCTGCCTGAGCAAGCATTCCGGTACCGAATACGTATGCTGCCTTGTTGATGGGACCGCCCATGTCGATTGCCATCATAGCTCCCAGAATCAGTCCGAGCAGCCATACCATGTTCGCGTTTCCGAGTGCGATTAATGCATTTGCAAGTCCGGTGTTTACGAGGCCGATGAGCGGGTTGAAAATAAAGCACATCAGGATGCCTTCAATCAGGATACCGAACAGAGGATAAATCAGGGTGGGTTTCAAACCGTCAAGTGCGGACGGTAATTTTTCACCGATTTTCTGAAGACCGAGTACGATGAAGCCTGCCAGGAAACCTGCAACGATACCGCCGAGGAAACCGGATACCGTATTGCCTTCGGTCTGGAATGCGAATTTCATTAAGAATTGTCCGAAACCGCCGACTGCCTTGCCGTCCATTAAAACGCCTTCCGCGAAGGTAAAATTCGCAAGAACCGCATTACCGCTTGCTGCAATAATACCGCCGACAAAACCGACAGCGAGGCCGGGACGGTCAGCAATCGCATATGCAATGTAACCGGCAAGTACGGGAACCATAAGTCCCATTGCAAGTCCGCCGACATATTTTAAGAATGCCGCAAGCGGAGTGATGGATCCGAAGTCTCCGCCGCCGGTTGCTCCGTAACCGGCAATCGTATCAACCAGGAACGCCAGCGCTACCAGAATACCGCCACCGATAACGAAGGGAAGCATATGGGATACACCGCTCATCAGCCAGGTGTAAACCTTATGTCCTACACCGCCCTTTTCGGAAGACTTGTTCTCGGATGCTTCTTCACCCGATCCGCCCGCATATACGGGTGCATCTCCGGCAAGTGCGAGTGCCACGAGTTCGTCTGCTTTGTTGATACCGTCGGCAACCTTACGCTGGATTACTTTCTTTCCGGCGAAACGATCCATCGGAACCTTTGCGTCAGCCGTTACAATGACACAGGCTGCGTTTTTGATATCTTCTGCCGTCAAAGGATTCTTTGCTCCGGAAGATCCTCTTGTTTCGATTTTAATCTTGACACCGGCCTTGGCTGCCGCCTTGTCAAGTCCTTCTGCCGCCATGTAAGTATGAGCAATACCGGTCGGGCAGGAAGTAACGGCTACCAGATATTTCTCGGATGCATCAATCACAACATCCGCAAGACCTTCATCCACGCTCTTCTTCTCTTCGTCTGCTTTATCGATGACCGCAAGGAATTCATCCACATCCTTTGCATTCATCAGATTCGCACGGAAATCTTCATCCATTAACATCATGGATAATTTACTCATAACGTCCAGATGAACGTTGTCTTTTGTGTCGGGAGCCGCGATGAGGAAAAGGATGTTAACCGGTTCGTCATCGAGTGCTTCGTAATCCACACCGTCCTTAATAATCATTGCCGCAAGACCGGGTTTGTCGATACAGTCGCCCTTGCCGTGAGGAATTGCGATACCTTCTCCTACACCTGTAGTACTTTCTTCTTCTCTTGCATAAACAAGCTTGCGATAAGCTTCCAGGTCCTTAACTTTACCGCTTGCAGCCATCAGTTCCACCGCCATGTCCATGGCTTCCTTTTTGGATTTCGGCGCTGCGTTTAAGTCAACACTCCGCTTATCCAGAAGTTCTGTAATCCTCATACCTGCTCCTCCTTTTCTTACTCTATTGTTTGATATACTGCAAATACTTCTTCTTTCGTTGCCAGATATTCCGAGAACGCGCTGGCGCTTCCTGCGGAAAGTCCCATTTTAAAGGCATATTCGTAATCGTTTTTCTCCATGTATCCGGCAATGAATCCGGCCACCATGGAATCTCCCGCTCCGACGCCGTTTACCAGTTTGCCTTTCGGCGCTTCGGACTTATAAACGCTTCCGTCTTCCGCCACCAGTACGCCGCCTTCACCGGCCATGGAAATCAGCACATTACGTGCTCCCATTTCCTGCAGCTTCGCTGCATATTCCACAACACTGTCCCTGGTTTTTAATTCCACGCCGAAAATCTCTCCGAGTTCATGATTATTCGGTTTGATTAAAAACGGATGATATTTCAGCACGTTGACCAAAAGATCTCTTGTTGCGTCCACTACGATGCGGATACCACGTCCGTCCAGTCTTGCCATGATATCGCTGTATATGGTTCCCGGCATGCTTGCAGGGATGCTTCCGGCAAGACAGAGGGTATCACCCTCTTTTAAACCGTCCAGCTTTTCCATCAGAATTTCAATCCGGTCAGAATCAATCACCGGGCCCATGCCGTTGATCTCGGTTCCGTCAATCGATTTTAACTTAAGATTGATTCTCGAACACCCGTTATCAATGGGAATGGCATCCGCCACGATTCCGCTTTCTTTTACCTTCCTTGTGATTTCATCCCCGACAAATCCTGCCGCAAAATACAGTGCCGTATTGGGAATTCCCAGATTGGAAAGAACTATGGAAACGTTGATTCCCTTGCCCCCGGGGAGCATCAGTTCCGAGGAGGTACGATTGGTCAGTCCCAGCCGGAAATCTTCCACCGTTACGATATAATCCAGGGACGGGTTGAATGTTACGGTATAAATCATATCTCTCCTCCTTTAACTGTATAAAATGACCGTTTTTGATTAATTGCCCCTATACAAAATATAATACGGTCAAAATCGGTCAAATTCAATCAACACAATCCACAATTATTCATTTTTTCTTTGTACACTATGACGAAACACATATTGTCCCCTATGCCGCAGAACGTGGTATAATACTCTATATGGCAAAAAATCGGAAAGGACTACCGGCTTATGTTTCATAATCATCGGATGGTAGCGTTATGCACCTCGAGAGTTTATGACACACAGATTCACAGTTTTATAGAAACCTTAAACGAGAAGTTAAAAACACAGAACTGCTCGTTATTGGTCTATGCCATCAACTCCGATATCTATTGGGAAGAGGAAAAAATTTCCGCAGAAACGGCGGTTTATGACGTCATCCCCTATCCTTATATGGATGCCATCATCATTATGGATGAGAAAATCAAATCTCACACGGTAACAAACCGAATTATTCGAAATGCAAAGGCCGCAGAGGTTCCCCCGATTGTTCTTGACGGTTATTATGAAGGAATCCCTTCCATCGCTTTTGATTTTAAAACCGGATTCGAAGCAATTGTCCGCCATATGTTTGAAGAACATCACATCAGAAAGCCGATTATGATGGCCGGGATTAAAGACAATCCGTTCTCGGACGAACGAATTGAAATCTTTAAAATGCTCTGTACGGAATTTCAGATTCCCGTAACGGACGATATGATTGTATACGGTGAATTCTGGGCGGAGCCCTGCCGAAAGGCTATGAAGGAAGTGCTTGACCGTGGCATGGAATTTGACAGCGTCATCTGCGCAAACGACATTATGGCCATTAATGTCTGCGATCTTTTATCAAGTGCCGGAATCCGCGTTCCGGAAGACGTTCTTGTTTCCGGTTTTGACGGAAGCAAGGAAATCTATTTTACTACTCCCATGATTTCCACGGCGGACTGCGACATTCTGCTTATGGCGAATGAAACGGCCGATGCGGTGGTACGGATTATAAACGGAGAGAAATTCGAAGGAAGTCTGATTACGCCGAAACCGGTTCCGAACGAATCCTGCGGCTGCCCTCCCGTAACCATTTCATCCCATATCATGCTGAATCTTTTCAATAACGCATTTTATCGCCATCAGGATGATATGCGCGAGTTATACCGGATTGCTTCCGATATGACCGTAAGCAACAGCATCGACGAAATGGTTCTTAACCTTGTGCACTGTGATATGCAGGACGTTATCTGCGTGGTTTCCAAAAGCTGCTTTGACTTAAGCGAGAACTATTTTACCGGTCCGTTTAACGAAGACTGGGCCGAAGATTTATCCGTCATATATGATTCCGAATACCCTCCGACCCAAACGGTTCCTTTCGAAAAACAGAAAGCAAAAATCAGTTTCGAAGACCGTCTGGATGAGATTCTTTCAAGTGGTTATCCTCTGATTATCAATGCACTGGATTACATGAACCGCCCTATCGGTTTCGTGTGCTATCACTTTGATGATTATGTGATTACAAACTACTCCCGCACTTCCGGTATCACCAGTGCCATCGGTCTGGGTGTAGGAGGTTATGTAAACCAGGCATATCAAAAAGACTTACATTATCGCATGGAAGAAATGTACAAGCGTGATGCTCTGACCGGTCTTTACAACCGTATCGCGTTCCAGAATATTTTTAAGGAAATCCGAAACAACCGCGACAATCATAACAAGCCGATTACCGTGATTATGTCCGACTTAGACGGTTTAAAATATATTAATGACCACTTCGGTCATGCCGACGGTGACAATGCGATTGCCATGTTAGCCAAAGCTTTGCTCGGCTCCTGTCCGTTCGATGCGGTCTGCTCACGTTTCGGCGGTGACGAAGTCTTCTGTGTCATCATCGGTGATTGTGATTCCGAGTCAATCATCAACAAGGTCAACCGGATTCTGGATGATTATAACCGTTCTTCCGGTCTCTCCTACTCCGTCACGACTTCGAGCGGTGCCTACACCACATCTTTTGACGACGATTATGACATTCTGCAGGCCTTAAAGGTTGCAGACGAAAAAATGTATGAAGTAAAAAAAACAAAGAATTACGTGCATTAGGATCCTTCCTTTCTGTACTCCCCGGGTGTCATGCCATAAAATTGCCGGAACGATTTCGTGAATTGTCATCTAAAAAAAAGAGACCAGACATTCTTTTCCAAAATGTCTGGTCTTTTAAAATGACGTGAATCTTTAAAGGATGATTTTTCCTTTAATTACTTATTGGCGATAGCTGCTTGTGCTGCTGCAAGTCTTGCAATCGGCACACGGAACGGTGAGCAGGATACATAGTCCAAACCGATCTTGTGGCAGAACTCTACGGACTGAGGATCGCCGCCGTGCTCGCCGCAGATACCGACATGGAGATTGGGATTTACGGGCTTTCCAAGGTCAATGGCCAATTTCATTAACTTTCCGACGCCGTTCTGATCCAGTTTGGCA
>ODAJ014729282.1_pt1 | contig 37587 bp, 31 predicted proteins | sample 1539241 | NCBI WGS metagenome assembly ODAJ01 (sample SAMN02144231, study PRJEB22623) | gut metagenome | biome: sheep rumen | host: Ovis aries | place: New Zealand
TACTTCAAAAATCTGGAAAATCGCCCACTAAATCGTATCTTTGGATGCATTCTTAGATACTCACGCTCGGAAAACAACAAATAAATTTGCGTTTTCGCTCACTAAATCGTATCTTTGCACGCTAATACATCTATTAATAAAGATACATTTGTTATGGCAAACGATACGAAACTGAAGAATACGAAGAAAAGCGCGAAGCCGCAAAAGGGAGGAAAGCCTCGGGACATGGAGGCCGAAGACCCCATCAGCCAGGGCGAACTGTCGCGCTGGATATGCGGCGGATTGCTCATATTCTGTGCCCTGCTGATGCTCATCGCATTCACTTCGAACCTCTTCACCGGGGCTGAGGACCAACATTGGGACTGGGGCGAACATGCGGCCAACTGGCTGGGCAGTTTTGGTGTGCTGATAGTGAAATTCGTCATGGACCGCTCTTTCGGTCTGGCTACTTTCATTCTGCCCATACTGATGATTGTCGTGGCCTTCCGCATCCTGCAAATAGGACGCATCCGCCTGTGGAAGTGGTTCATCAACTGCATCTTGCTGATGGTGTGGTTCTCCATAGCCGGTGCCTATCTCCAGACCTTCCTGTTTCAGGACAGCTACATCGTCCTGGGCGGCGGCCACGGTTGCACAGCCTTGGCCTACCTGAAGGAACACATCGGCATGGCGGGCACCTTCATTGCACTCATTGTCACCGCTGTAGCCTATGCCCTCTATCTGAGCGGCGAGACCATCCACATCATCCGCCGCACCCTGGAGGCCGCCCGCCGTAGGGCTGACCGCGAGAAGGCCGTCGAGGCTGCAACGGAGGAGGCAGCCTTGACCGAAGAAGGTGAATACCAGCGCGATGAGCACGAACATGCGAACGTCATCGACCTCAGCGTCACGGACAAACAACAGGACGAAGCCCAACCCACCAAGGCAAACGCCAAGCCCTCAGATACGGCGACGACCGTCACCTTTGGCGACATACCTTCGGAGGTTGTCCAGGCAAAGCCGAACGACGATGTCCCCTTCGAAATCGAAGGCACGGGCCAACCGGCCATGCACGGCGACGTGGAACAGGACGGCATCAAGGTGCACGTAGGCGAAGGCGAGGCCGAGGCCGAACTGGACGAAACACTGGCCCTGGAACCATACGACCCGAAACTCGACCTCTCCATGTATAAGTATCCCACCATCGACCTGCTGAAGCACTACGATAACGACCGCGTGGGCATAGACATGGAGGAGCAGAAGAAAAACAAGGACCAGATACTGCAGGTGCTGCACAACTTCGGCGTAGAAATCAGCAGCATCAAGGCTACCGTCGGTCCCACCATCACCCTTTATGAAATCACTCCCGCACCCGGCATACGCATCTCCAAGATTCGTAACCTCGAGGACGACATTGCCCTCTCGCTCTCGGCCTTGGGCATCCGCATCATTGCCCCCATTCCCGGCAAGGGAACAGTGGGCATCGAGGTGCCGAACGCCAAACCGCAAATGGTGTCGATGGAGAGCATCATCAACAGCCGCAAGTTCCAGACGACGGAGTTCGAACTGCCGATGGCACTGGGCAAGACCATTACGAACGAAATCTTCATGGTCGATCTGGCCAAGATGCCCCACCTCCTGGTGGCCGGTGCCACGGGTCAGGGTAAGTCGGTCGGTCTGAATGCCATCATCACGTCGCTGCTCTACAAGAAGCATCCGGCCGAACTGAAACTGGTGATGGTGGACCCCAAGAAGGTGGAATTCTCGGTCTACAACCCCATCGTCAACCACTTCCTGGCACAGGTGGAGGGCAACGAAGACACCGACGAACCCATCATCACCGACGTGAACAAGGTGGTGCAGACGCTGAAGAGCCTCTGCGTGGAAATGGACACCCGATACGATTTGCTGAAAAAGGCTCGCGCGCGTAATATTAAGGAATATAACGAGAAGTTCAAGTCGCGCCATCTGAATCCCAACAACGGCCACAAGTTCATGCCCTACATCGTGGTCATCATCGACGAGTTCGGCGACCTCATCATGACCGCCGGCAAGGAGATAGAACTACCCATCGCCCGCATTGCCCAGTTGGCCCGTGCGGTAGGCATACACATGATTATTGCCACTCAGCGCCCCACGACGAACATCATCACGGGTACCATCAAGGCCAACTTCCCTGCCCGAATGGCATTCAAGGTGAGCGCCATGATCGACTCGCGCACCATTCTCGACCGCCCAGGTGCCAACCAACTGGTGGGCAAGGGCGACATGCTGTTCCTGGCTGGCAACGAGCCCGTGCGTGTGCAGTGCGCATTCGTCGACACGCCCGAGGTGGAGGCCATTGCCAACTACATAGCCTGTCAGCAGAGCTATGGCCATCCCTTCCCACTGCCGCCTGTGGCCATGGAGGGCGAAGACGGAGGTGGCGCAGCCGACGTCGACATGAATCACCTCGACCCCATGCTGGAGGAAGTGGCCAAACTGGTCGTCAGCACCCAACAGGGCTCCACGAGCATGATTCAGCGCAAGTTCTCCATCGGCTACAACCGTGCCGGGCGCCTCATGGACCAATTGGAAAAGATTGGCGTCGTAGGACCTGCCCAGGGAAGCAAACCGCGCGAAGTGCTCTGCATGGGCGACGTGGAGCTGTTGCAGATTCTGGACAACATCAGATAGGGTTAAAAGGTTAAAATGTTAAAATGTTAAAAGGTTAAAATGTTAAAATGTTAAAGAGCTAAATAATTATGAGACGTTTAGTATTACTGATAATCATATCGTTATCCACGCTCTCTTCGTTTGCCGGAGGGAAAGACAAAGAGACTCGTAAGGTGCTGGATGCAACGGCATCCCATATCCAAAAAGCCGGAGGACTGGAAATACGCTTCACAGCCACAACGCTCTCTGGCAAAACGGTCGAGGGCTCCACAAGCGGACAAATGGACATCATGGGCAAGCGCTTCTACATGACGACCCCGGAAATGCAGACTTGGTTCGACGGCAAACTTCAGTGGAGCATGCAGACGGGGGACGACGAAGTGAACATGACCGAACCGACCGGAACGGAGCTGCAAGCCGTCAATCCCTATGCCTTCCTGAACATCTACAAGCGCGGCTTCAACTACAAGATGAAGCAAGGCACGCTGAGCAACGGCCAGCAGGGCTACAAGGTCTTCATGACTGCCGACAATGCCAAGCAGGACATCCGCGAAATGTTCCTGGAGATTGACAACCAGTACAATCCCGTTCGCGTAAGCATCCGACAGGGGAAAAAGCAATGGGTGCGACTGGTCATCAACTCGTTTGCCACCGGCAAGCAGTTCGCCGAACAGCACTTCACCTTCCCCAAGGAGAAATTTCCCAATGCAGAAATCATCGACCTGAGATGAGCCGCTGATTTATGCTTATAAAGACTTCAAACACAACAAAAACATAAAGAACATATAAGATGGAACACATTCGTTGCCTTATCATCGGAGCAGGTCCTGCCGGATATACAGCCGCCATTTATGCAGGCCGTGCCAATCTCAACCCCGTACTTTACGAGGGCATACAACCAGGCGGTCAGTTGACCCAGACCACCGAAGTAGAGAACTTCCCCGGCTATCCCGAAGGGGTTCAGGGCTTCGACATGATGGAGGACATTCGCCGACAGGCAGAGCGCTTCGGTTGCGAGATGCGTTCGGCCATCGCCACGCGCACCGACCTCTCGAAGGCCCCCTACCACGTATGGTTCGACGACCAGACGGAAGTGACGGCCGACACCATTGTCATTGCCACCGGTGCCACGGCCAAGTATCTGGGCCTGCAGGACGAAAAGGACTTCAACGGACGCGGTGTCAGTGCCTGCGCCACCTGCGACGGATTCTTCTACAGAAAGAAAACGGTAGCCGTAGTTGGCGGTGGAGACACGGCCTGCGAGGAAGCCAGCTACCTGGCCGGATTGGCAGCCAAGGTTTACCTGATTGTGCGCAAGCCCTACCTGCGTGCCACACAGATCATGCAAGACCGTGTACTGAACAACCCCAAGATAGAAGTTCTCTTTGAGCACAACACCGAAGGTCTCTTCGGCAGCGAGCACCTCGAGGGCGCACACCTCGTTCACCGCAAGGGCGAGGCCGATGAGCGCCACTACGACATTGCCATCGACGGATTCTTCCTGGCCATCGGACACAAGCCCAACTCCGACATCTTCCGTCCGTGGGTGAAGACAGACGAAACGGGCTACATACAGGTGGAGGGCGACTCACCACGTACGGGCATTCCTGGCGTATTTGCCGCAGGCGACGTGGCCGACCCTCACTATCGTCAGGCAGTCATTGCAGCCGGCAGTGGTGCCAAGGCCGCCATCGAGGCCGAGCGCTATCTGGCTACTATTTCATAGAAATCTCTCATTATGAACAAATACCAACTTTACCGTTTGCTGGAAAAGACGGAAGCGCTGAAGGACGAGCGTCATCCGATGTTCGAGCGCAACCGCTTCATGAAGTTCCTGGCGTGGTTCATGATAGCATACTATGCAGCCCTGCTGCTCATCATGGGCGTGTCGCTTGGCTTCGGTCTGAAGGGTGACTATTCGGCAGCCTACCATAGGCTGGACGGCGGATTCTTCTATCTGCTCATCATCGACTTCTGGATGCGCTTCATCATGCAGGAGACTCCGGCACAGAAGGCACAGTCCTATGCGCTATTGCCTATCCGCCGCTCTTTCCTGATGAAGAGTTATCTCATCAGTTCGATGCTCTCCTCTGGCAACCTTTTCTGGGGATTCTTCCTCATTCCCTTCGGCCTTGTGTCCATTGTGCCGCTCATGGGATGGTGGGCATTCCTCGGATGGCTGATTGGCTATTGGCTTCTCTTTGTCTTTAACAGCCTTTGCTATCTGTTCGTCAGAGCCTTGTGCCTCAGACACATGCTCTGGTTCCTGGTCCCCCTGGCTCTGCATGCCGGACTGATATGTGCCTGCGTATTGCCTGACCACAACATCTTCCGGGTGCCTTTTGTCATGTTCATGGATGGTTTTGTCAATTGGAATCCCCTACCCTTCCTCACCGTCGGCGCCCTCATAGCCTTTGCCCTCTGGGCCAACTACAAGTTGCAGATGGGCATGGTGTACGACGAGATTGGCAAGAAGGAGGAGGTTGAACTGAAGAGCGCCACCAAGTTCACCGCTCTCAACAGATATGGTGTGATGGGCGAATACCTGAAGATGGAGATTCGTTTGCGCATGCGCAACAAGCAGCCAAGGATGCAATTCTACATAGGCATCGGCCTCATCGCATTCTTCAGCCTTATGCTCTACTTCACCGATGCCTACGATGGAGGATTCTGGAAGTCCTTCATCTGTCTCTACGACTACGTCATCCTCGGAGCCAGCACCCTCATTGGCATCATGTGCTACGAGGGCAACTACATCGACGGACTCATGAGCCGCCGCGACAGTCTCTACGACCTGCTGCGGGCCAAGTATTACTTCAACTCGGCCATGCTGCTCATCCCCTTCCTGCTCATCTTGCCCCTGATGATTATAGGTAAAATCAGCATCTGGATGAACCTCGGGTACCTGTTCTTTACCTGCGGCGTGCTCTATCCCTGCGTATTCCAATTGGCAGTCTACAACAAGAACACGCTGCCGCTGAACGTGAAACTTGCAAAAGCCAACTCGGGCACCATGATGCAAAGTATCATTTCCCTCATCATGCTCTTCTTGCCGATAGCCATTGAGAAGATCAGCGTCCTGCTGCTTGGTCCCGTCTGGGGCTATGCGCCACTCATTCTGCTGGGCATTGTGGGCATGGTCACCCATCGCCGCTGGCTGCGCAATATCTACAGCCGCTTCATGCTCCGCCGCCATGCCAACATGGAAGCCTTCCGTGCCTCGCGCAATGGATAAGTTCATATTTCATAATCCCTAAATGATAATAACATGACCATCAAGATAGAAAACATCAAGAAGACGTTCGGCGAGAAGGTTGCCGTAGACATCGACCAATACGTAATAAACAAAGGTGAAGTGCTGGGCCTCGTAGGAAACAATGGAGCCGGAAAGAGCACATTGTTCCGCCTCATCCTCGACCTCATCAAGGCCGACTCAGGCAAGGTGGAAGTAAACGGCGTGGACGTCAGTCAGACCGAAGAGTGGAAGGAATGGACGGGTGCCTACATCGACGACTCATTCCTCATCGACTACCTGACGCCTGACGAATACTTCCAATTCATCGCCCGCATCAGCGGTATCAGCGAAGAACAGTTGGCTGCCGACTTGCAACGCTTCGAACACTTTATGGCAGGTGAAGTGACAGGGCAGAACAAACTCATCCGCAACCTCTCGGCCGGCAACAAACAGAAGGTTGGCATCGTCGCTGCCATGCTGCTCCGTCCCCAGGTGCTCATTCTGGACGAGCCCTTCAACTTCCTCGACCCTTCCAGCCAGAGCATCATCAAGCACCTCATCACTGACTACAATCGGGAGACGGGTGCCACGATTCTCATCTCCAGCCACAACCTCAACCACACCGTCGACATCTGTCCTCGCATCGCACTACTCGAAAACGGCCACATCATCCGCGATATAGCCAATCACAATGGCGAGGCCCAGAAGGAACTCGAGAACTACTTTGAGGTCAAGGACTGACCCATGAAGGGAATGATGAGGAACAACTAAGAAAGCGTCCAATCGGAAAAAGTGCTGCTAATGTCGAGCAGGAAGTCTTTCCGCTTGAGCACGCGTTCTTTATATGCCTCCTGACACTGGCGGACAACGTTCTCGGGGAAAGAGCCGGAAAGCGAGAGCCAACTGAAATTGCGTACGATTGAAATGGCCTCAATCTGCTGCATGCGATGATTGAAGTCGGCTTCACTGAGCCCGTCGAAGTAATAACGCATCGTGCGCTGCCACAGGTCGGCTCCCAACTCGCGCGGCATGCCAATCATCTTCTCGTAGTCGCCAATCAGGCCAACCATGGCCGACTGGGCATGACCGAGGTCGATGAGGGGATGTCCGTACCCCACCTCACCCATATCGATGAGCATCAGTTCATGTTCCGACTCACCATGCAGAGGCGAAGTGGAGACAACCTGCATCATGGCATTCTTTGTCTGCAGGTCGCAATGCAGCAATCGGTTGCCTTGCGGCACAGACGATTGAATCCGTAACAGGAAATCGACCGAAGCGGCATCGAAATATCGGCTGATATGGCGTATGGATTCCTCTTCACGTTTCATTGCGCTGGGGATGAGCCCAGAAGAAGGAACAGTGATACTGTGCAATTGGCGGAACAAGTCAGCGTACAGGCGTGCAAAAGCGTCGATGTGCTGAGGCTCCCTGGCTATGCAGGCACTCAGTGTCTCTGCACGCAGGAGTTCATACACCAGTCCGTACTGATTGCCTACCCTTACTACATCGAACGATATGGCAGTGGGCATACCCAGCACAAAGGCCTCCTTGGCCATGGTCACCTCGCGACGCACCTCTTCGATGTCGGTGCCTTCGCGAAAGACCTTGATGATGGTGTCGTCGCTGACGCGATAGACGATGCCCACGCCCCCGCGCCCAATCTCTTCGCAGCCGTCAACCGACATGCTGCGCAGGGCACGCTCTACGGGCATCATCTTTGTGAATCCTGTCATCTCAAGGACTTGATAGACATCGGAGCATACTTCCTTCAGACAAAAACTTGGAAAACGCTTGCGCAGGGCCAATAAGATGCGAAGGCCCGAACTGCTGATGTAGGTGAGTCCACTGGCATCGCAGACCAAATGCGTTATTGGCCCGGCAGATGCCAACCGAGTATCAATGTCGGCCATGGTTTGCTGTGAAACAGAAGTATCCAAATACCCGTTCAGATAGAGAATAGTTGAACCTTGGCTGTTCGTAACGGAGACTTTCATGAGAACAATTTTATGGATTCACGCTACAAAGATAATACTTTTTTTTAACTTCCACATTGATATTTCATAGAATCTTTGTAACTTTACGGACAAAACATAAGATTCATAGACTATGGACTTCAAAGATTTATGCCTTGCCCGCCAGAGTTGCAGACAGTACAGCGACGAACCGGTACCACAGGAGAAACTTGATTACATACGCGAGTGTGTGCGGTTGGCACCATCGGCTGTCAACAAGCAACCATGGCGTTTCCTGCTCATCGACAAAAAGGAGCAACTGGAGCAAATATACGATTGCTACAATCGCGATTGGATAAGGACTGCACCCATCGTAGTCATCTGTCTGAAAAATGAGGCTGAGGCCTGGAAACGGGGATGCGACGGACACAACCACGCGGACATCGACATTGCCATCGCCACCGAACATCTCTGCTTGGCTGCCACAGAACAGGGACTGGGCAACTGCTGGGTATGCAACTTCGATGTCGACAGGCTCGTATCCACCGGACTCATACCTGAAGGCTTCACGCCTGCCGTGCTCGTCCCACTGGGAATGCCTGCGGACGAACCCAGGCCCAAGACTCGGAAGCCAATGAACGAGGTATGGGGATAGCTCTTATAAGACAACAGATACGCAAAGACAACATTAGTGAAAGTTTAGGAGACGAGAGTAAAAACAGATGCGAGATTATTATGTTAACTTTGCACCGACATTATAATCCGCTATAAACTGTTTAGTTATGAAAAAAACAACTCTCTGCATCCTTGCATTGGTAGGCGCTCTGAAGATGAGTGCCCAAAATCCCTATTTGCCACTTTGGGAACACCTGCCCGATGGCGAACCTCGCGTGTTCGAAGACCCAGACAACCCAGGGCGACTGAGAGCCTATATCATCGGCTCGCACGATGTGACGTATACGGCCTACTGCGGTCCGGACATTCGGATGTGGTCGGCTCCCGTCGAAGACCTCAGCCAATGGCGCGACGAAGGTCCCATCTTCACATGGTTCGTTGACGGACAATGGGACACGATGTTTGCGCCAGACCTTGTGGAAGTGAAAGACCGCAAGACGGGAAAAAGGACCTATTATCTCTACCCTCATTCGCGCGGATGGCGACGTGTGCCTATGGTCTGCAAGGGAGAACGCCCCGACGGTCCCTTCACGCCTATCAATCTGACAGAGGACGGACGGCAGTGCTTGCCAGGCTCGCTCATCGACTTTGACCCTTCTGTGTTCGTCGAAAACATAACTAATAAGAAAGATCCCGACTTCGACCGTGGCTTCCGTGCATACGTGTTTTATGGTTTCCAACACTCCACGGCCTGCGAACTCGACCCCAACACAATGTACAGCAAACGACCTGGTACGGAACTCATTGACCCCTTCATCCCCGCATCCAGCAGGGACGGACAGCTGCTGGACAAGGAAGGCAGTGAATACAAAGCTTTATACAAGGGACAGAATCCGCTCGATTTCAATTTCTTCGAGGCATCCAGCATACGGCAGGTTGGCAACAAGTATGTAATGGTTTTCTCGGGATATAGCGGAAAGGAGTATGGCCTTGGCAATACCAATTCGGCCCTGCGCTATGCTTATGGCGACTCTCCTCTGGGCCCATGGCGCTCAGGTGGCGTTCTGGTGGACTCGCGTGGCGTCGTCCTGAACGAGGATGGTTCGCGACTCATCACCACCAACGCAGGCCACAATACACACGGTTCGCTTCAGGAGATAAACGGACAGTGGTACGTTTTCTATCACCGTCCACCACGCGGCTTTGGCAATGCACGTCAGGCCATGGTTGCCCCTGTCAAGATTACTTGGGACAAGAAGCCTGTATCAAAAGGAGGGCAAGTGCACATTGTTGCCTACGACCCCTTTGCCCCAAATAACGAATGGACAGCCGCAGCATCCGACGGCAATACTTATACGGGTGCCGAAGTCACGAGCGAAGGCTTCCAGATATTCGGCCTGCCTCCCTATAAGTACTACTCGGCCGGTCTGGCTTGTTTCATGTATGGCCCCAACAGCAACCAGTGGATGCAGGACAACCACGATGTTTGGAACAACCACATGGATCTGGCCGGCATTCAGAATGGTGGAATCGTCGGATTCAAGTACTTCGGCCTGGGTGGCCTGACGCAAGACACCAAGGGATGTAAAGCCTTCGAAGGCATCAAAAAGGGAGATAACGCAAAACTCAACATCAACCTGACGACGAGCGGAAGAGGTGGATTCAAAATTCATGTGCGTCTCGACAATCCCTGGAAGGGCAAAGAGGTTGCCCTGTTTACAATTCCAGAGGATTTCCCTAAGAACAAGCCGTGCACTGTGTCTCAACCAGTTCTGGCCCTCGAAGGATTAAGCGGTAAGCATGCCCTCTACCTTATAACAGAGGGACCGGAAGTGAAGCCTGCCGAACGTCCACAGCGCAATCAACAATGGGATAGAGCTCAGCAACAGGAGCGCCCACAGGGTCTGTTCGACCTCCACGGAGTTGGTTTTGCCAAAGAGGGCTTTGATGCACAGCCCGCCTTTGTTCCTCAAGTCACCATCACGGTGGATGGACATAAACTGAATATCCCCGAGAGGCCTCTGATGGCAACCAACCAGAACGGCTACACCGAATGCAATCACTACCAGCTCTATGGTCCGCTGAAAGACCACTCGGTACTAAAGGCTACAGCCAACTCTCCCGAAGTGAAGTGCGAAGTGAGTCGCATCATACAAGGACGTGCTACTGTGAAATGTACATATCAAGGTAAGCAGAAAATATTCCTCATCAACTGATTCCAAGATAAAGACTGACACCAAATAAAAAAGCAAAAGGTCCGTGCATCACCCAATTGAGTTGCACGGACCTTTATTATTATGCCTAATAATCAGAAGCTATAATTATTATTTGACCTCCTCGAAGTCGGCATCCTGGATGTCGTCCTTGCCGCCTTGGGTGGCACCGGACTGAGGTCCTGCCTGACCGCCCTGGAAGCCTGCGCCGCCGAAACCGGCATCGGAACCGGGCTGTGCTCCGGCACCTGGCTGAGCACCAGCTTGCTGAGCGGCTGCATACATCTTCTGGGCAGCGTTGTTCAGTTCGGCAGTTGCAGCATCGATGGCTGCTACGTCCTGTGCCTTGTGAGCATTGCGGAGCTTGTCGAGGGCAGCCTCCACTTCGGCCTTCACATCGGCAGGCAGTTTGTCACCGCTCTCCTTCAGCATGTTCTCGGTCTGGAAAATCATTGAGTCGGCCTGATTCAGCTTGTCAATCTTTTCACGCTCCTTCTTATCGCTCTCGGCGTTGGCTTCGGCCTCGGCCTTCATGCGCTCGATTTCTTCCTTAGAGAGGCCCGAGCTGGCTTCGATGCGGATGCTCTGTTCCTTGCCCGTAGCCTTATCCTTGGCACTTACGTTCAGGATACCGTTGGCATCGATGTCAAACGTTACCTCAATCTGAGGAACACCGCGACGTGCAGGAGCAATGCCTTCGAGGTTGAAGTGACCCACAGACTTGTTCTGGGCTGCCATGGGGCGCTCACCCTGCAGTACGTGGATGGTAACGGCAGTCTGGTTGTCAGCTGCAGTCGAGAAGGTCTCCGACTTCTTGCAGGGGATGGTGGTGTTGGCCTCGATGAGCTTAGTCATCACGCCGCCCAGGGTCTCGATACCCATAGACAGAGGAGTCACGTCAAGCAGGACGATATCGCTCTTGTCACCGGTGAGGACGGCACCCTGAATGCTGGCACCCACGGCTACCACTTCATCGGGATTTACGCCCTTCGAAGGCTCCTTACCGAAGAAATCGGCAACCATCTTCTGCACGGCAGGAATACGGCTCGAACCACCTACGAGGATAACCTCGTCAATGTCGGAGTTAGACAAACCTGCATCGCGCATAGCATTCTGACAAGGCACCTTACAAGCCTGGATGAGGCTATCGGCCAGACGCTCAAACTCGGCACGAGTCAAGGTCTTTACCAAGTGCTTGGGCACGCCGCCAACGGCAGTGATGTACGGCAGGTTGATTTCGGTAGAGGTTGTGCTGGAGAGCTCAATCTTAGCCTTCTCGGCAGCCTCCTTCAGTCGCTGAAGGGCCATGGGGTCTTGCTTCAGGTCGACACCTTCCTCTGCCTTGAAGCCATTGGCCAGCCAGTCGATGATAACCTGGTCAAAGTCGTCACCGCCCAGATGGGTGTCACCATTTGTGCTCAGCACCTCGAACACACCCGAACCAAACTCCAGGATAGAGATATCGAACGTACCACCACCAAGGTCGAAGACGGCAATCTTCATATCCTTGTTAGCCTTGTCCACGCCGTATGCCAGAGCGGCAGCTGTGGGCTCGTTGACGATACGCTTAACGTCCAGGCCGGCAATCTGACCAGCCTCCTTAGTGGCCTGGCGCTGGCTGTCGGAGAAGTAGGCAGGTACGGTGATAACGGCTTCCGTAACCTCCTGACCCAGATAGTCTTCGGCAGTTTTCTTCATCTTCTGCAGAATCATGGCCGAAATCTCCTGCGGAGTGTACTGACGGCCATCAATGTCGACACGCGGAGTGTTGTTGTCGCCACGCACTACCTGATAAGGAACGCGTGAGATTTCCTTCTGCACCTGGTCGTAGGTCTCACCCATGAAACGCTTGATAGAGAAAATCGTCTTCTTAGGGTTCGTGATAGCCTGACGCTTGGCAGGGTCGCCCACCTTACGTTCGCCACCTTCGACGAATGCAACTACCGAGGGAGTTGTGCGCTTGCCCTCGCTGTTGGCAATTACTACGGGCTCGTTGCCCTCAAATACGGATACGCAACTGTTTGTGGTACCCAAGTCGATTCCAATAATCTTTCCCATAATTGTATCTTTTTATTATAATGATTTAACGAATTGATATTACAAACTCACATCTTCCATCATACAAAGGACGTGCCAAAGAATTCAAAAAAAGAAAAATAAAGGCGAAAAGAATCGAAATTTGCGACAATGTGTCAGTATTGCTGACATAAATCGCCTATAAACGCATGCTATATCAAGAATATTTTGTAATTTTGTACAACTTAATATATAAACATCATGAAACAGAAGATATTCGTTCTCATCCTGAATCTCATGTTCTGCGGCGTCTGCGCCTTTGCACAGGAGGCACAGAAGAGCCAGTTGCAACAGCGTGCCGAAGCCGAAGACGCCAAGCACAACGTCCCGGCAGCACGCTCGCTTTACATTCACGCCTTCAACGACTATGCCAACAAGGGGCAACTGCGCCTGGGCGTGGAGTGTGCAACCAAGGCTACGGCCTTGTACTACAAGGAGAACTACTACAAGGAGGCCTTCGACCTGCTGCGTCGTGCCGACCAGGCAGTCATGGCCGACAACCAGATGTCGCAAGCCGAAAAAGCTGCAGCCCACTACCTGACGACGAAGGAGCGCATGCAGATGTACATCAAGTTGCGCAAGAGTGCCAATGCACTCGACCAGTTGAACGCGATGGAAAATCAGGCAAACCTGTCTGACAACGAGGCCGTCAAGAACGATCTCCTCTACAACAAGGCCATCTACTACTACACCTTCGGACAGGTGGCCAAGGGCAACGCCGCATTCAAGGAAATGGCAGAAAAACTGACCGCAAGCAAAGAATACGGCAAGGTGGACGAAGTGTATCAGCAACTCATAGCCAACGGCCGCAAGTCGGGCAACGCCAACATCGTGGCACAGTCGTACAGCAACTACATCGCCTGGAAGGATTCGACCAGTGCCTTGAAGCATGCCGACGAAATAGGAGCTCTGAAGCAGCAAATCGCCGACCACGAAGCCACCATTGCCGACAGGGACAGCGCCCTGTCTACCCGCCAGGCCATCATCGTTTCCCTCTGCGTGCTGGCAGCAGTGCTGGCCGCAGTGCTGGTGCTGGGAGCCATCGTTCTGCTTCGCTTCATCTTGCTCACTCGCAAGCAGAAGAAGACCATCCAGTTGGCCAACGAAAGCAACGCGCTGAAGGCTAAGTTCATCAGCAACATATCGGCACAGCTCGAACCCACCCTGAACAAGATGAACAGCAGCATTCCCGAAGTCAGGGCCATGCTCAACTTCTCGCATGACGTGCAGACACTGTCCGAACTGGAGAACACCAAAGACGAACCCGTCGAACTGGAGGAAATACAAATTCCGCAATACTGCGACGGACTGATGGATCAGATTCGCAACAAGGTAAAGAGCAATGTAGCACTGACCGTGAAAGCGCCCAAGATGACAGCCCAGATCAATCAGGAGTACGTCTCACACATTCTGCTTCACCTGCTCGACAAGGCAGCCCTCTGCACCCCCGACGGCGGCAGCATCACCCTCGAATTCAAGAAGCGCAGCCCCCACACCTACCAGTTCCTGGTATCCGACACGGGTGTTACGATTCCCGAAGACCAGCGCGAGAACATCTTCAAGCCCTTCCTCGAGGTTCGCGACCTGACCACTGGCGACGGCCTCGACCTGCCCATCTGCAAACAGATGGCCCTGAAGATGAAGGGAGACCTCGACATCGACCCCGCCTTCACCAAGGGCACGCGCTTCGTCCTCGACCTGCACGTCTGACACACACTTCAACTCTCGTGAGTGCCAAAATATCGAAAAAAAGCAGAGACGGTATGATTATTACCCCCCCCATTTCTTAGACTCCATAGCAAATACAAGCTGCCGCGATGCCGCCGCAAGGCTGCGTCGGGCGCATCTGCTGCTGCAGAGCCCTGCTCCATTCCCGAGCAGGGCTCGCTTGCCCGTACCCTTTCCGTAGCCACCTCTGTGTGTGCGCCGCACATGCTACGTCAGACATAAGAACACATACATTTTTTTTATTAACCAATTTAATTTCAAAACAAAAGACAATGAAAAAGAAAGATTATCAGACGCCGACGATGAAGGTCGTCATGTTGCAACATCAGTCGCACCTGCTGCAGGCCAGCGTCAGCGGTCAGGTGAACGCCACAATGGAAAGCACATGGGAGGAGGAAGACATCTGATGCCCTGGCAGACATCTTTAGTTTTAACAACAAAAAAAAGAAGAACAATGAAAACAAAGACAATCCTGCAGACGCTGGCCCTGGCCATGCTGATGCCCGCCATGCTGCTGACCACCGCCTGCAGCAGCGACGACGAAATCGTCAACACCGAGAACCCCGCCAATACGAAGGGCTACGCACTGCCCGTCACCATCAACGTCACCCGTCAGGGCGATGCCACTACCCGCGCCACATTCGACGGCTCGAAGCTCTCCTTCAGCGCGGGCGACAAGCTGTTTGTGCAGGGCTTTTATGACGAAGACAATCTATACGATTTTGCCGGTGTGCTGACGTGGCAGCCGGGTGACACATTCAGTGGCATCATTTATCTCGAAGGACCGTTTGAAGGCACTGCAGAAGAACTCTTGAGCTCCGCCCTTGGAGCTAATGCCACCCTGTTACCTGCCGGATATGGCGGCTATGGTTTCCTGGGCATAGACAACGAGGGCACTTGCGATGCCTCGCTGAACCTTGATAGGACGAAAACTTTTGCCCTCACGAAGGCTACAGCCGTCGAACAGTTCAGTGAAGAGTCTGCAGAAGAATATAACAACGGCTTCGCACTGAGTCCTGAAAGAGCCATCGTCTCCTTCACCATCAGCGGACTGGAGGCAAACAAAGAAGTCGCTGTCAGCTTCAAGTGTAATCATCCTTGGGGGGCAGAATATTCTTGGTCTATAGATGATAATGTAACCGTCGATGCTACAGGCGTTGCAACATTTGCCGTGGGCATGGCCAAATACGAGAACTTTACAAATTACTCCCTGACGGTGGACGGCAACGCCATCACGCTGCCCGCTGACAAGGAGGTCGCAGCAGGCAAGATCTACAACATCAACAGGAGCGTGACTCCGGCCTACACGTTGCTCTCTGCCGTCACAACGTCTGACTACGGCAAGGTTGTCTGCGCCGCAGGCCATCTGCACGACGCGAAGACCGCCGTGCCCGACGGCTGCACCGCCGTGGGCATCCTGGGCAAGGTGACGGAGAACGGCCACGGTCTGATTCTTGCCCTGCAGGACGCAACAGAGCAGACGTGGATCACCATCAACGGCTGGACTTCCGTGACCACTTACGCCAGCACCACGCTGAAAGTGCTGCCCGACGATGCCGCCCGTGGCACTAATCTGACGAGCTACGAAAAACTGGGCAGCACCGATGTGTCGAACTGGGCAGTGGCGCAGAAGAGCGACTACGAGGCGATATTCACCAACCTCGGCTCTAAACTGTATGATGATGACGGCTACACTTACGACGCCAATGTGAATGCCTATATCACCTCAGGTGTCGGCGGTACGGCAATATCTGGCGACTATTTTTCTACTACGTTGCGCGCTAACCTTGAGGAATACGCGTGGACCTTCAGCAGTAAATATTGGTACGGCTACAATAAGACGCGTAGCAAAAGTGTCAGGCCAGTGCTCGCTTTTTAACCTATTTATCCATTTACCCATTTCTCTATTTTAGCCGCTACAGCGGCTGCGGATACCACAGAGGAGGGCGGCCCCGGAAGCCACGGCGCGGACGGATGGCCGCCCTCCCTTTCTCTCTAAAGCCTCTCCGCCGTGAGCGGTGCTACCGGGGCAGGGATTTGACACGCTCTCTCGTGCGCGCACACTAATTAGTTTTCTCAAAAAATATCGTCATATCGTCACTCATGGCTCTTAACGTTCTATCGCCTAACGCGATAACCGAGTGACGATATGCGTGACGATAGGGTGCAGAAGTGACGATTGACTCGTCCTTGACCAGTTTAGATAAACGGCACCATGTATGGTGGAATTAAAAATGTCTCGCTGTCTTTAGCGTAATCTTTGGTGTATATCAGGTAACGCCACAGTATTCGGGAGGAGTGGATGCGGCAAAACTCATCCAGTGAGGCATGAGACTTATAGTTTGAAGATTTTACTTCCACGGGACATATCTTGGCTCCTCTTGATAATAAGAAATCAATCTCATAGTAATGCTTTTCATCTCGGGGCCAAGTATGATAATAGAGTTCATTTCCAGATGCAACCAGCATTTGAGCCACTAAATTTTCGTAAACATATCCGAGGTTTGCTGGCAACTTATCTGATAAAAGTTTCTCGTAAATAATATTCTCTGTGAATTTTTTATCCCAGAAAGCAAGTGTTATAAACAGACCTGTATCGCATACGAACATCTTAAACTGGTCTATGTTCTTAGTCAGCCCCATACCCACTTGAGGATCGTCAACATGATAACACATGTTTACCGTCTTACTGTCTTCGAGATCTTTCAGTAATTCGGTCATTTTATCATCATCCACCTTTCCTACAGCCGAATATGGCACGTATCGGATAGCGTTCCGGCTCAATTGGCCAGGTATGGAACGGAACATGACAGATGCTCTTCCTGACGGGTCAATCTTCAGGAAATCATCTTCATACAGTTTTAATATCCGACGTTTGGCAATGTCAACCTTGCTGAAATTATTTGTATCAAGATAGGCATTGACAGCCTGGGGCATGCCCCCAACAAGCATATACAGGCGCAGATTACGTGCCATTTCCCGATGAGCAGGGCCAAGTGGATGTTTCTGTTCCCAAAACTTCTGTAAAAGCGGCATTGTTGCTTCATCACCCAAAGCCCAACGGAATTCTTCAAAATCCATCGGGTTCATCTGTATTCTGTCCTCCTCACTGGGAATCGTTATACCCTCAGTATTCTTTTTAATGCTAATCAGTGAACCAGTCTCAATATAGTCATACCTACCGTCATCAACAAGATACTTGATTGCCTGACGAGCCATGGGACATTTTTGTACCTCGTCAAAGATGATGACAGACTTCCTCTTCACAAGTGTCACATGATAGGTTGTCTGAAGATATAGGAACAAGTAATCCAAGTCCATCAAGTCATTGAACAAATCCTTAATTACCTTGGAAGCCTTATTGAAATCTATGAGCAGATATGACTCATATTCGTTTTTGGCGAAAGCCTCTACTATTGTAGATTTTCCAACACGTCTGGCACCTTCTACTAACAGTGCACTTTTACCTTCTGATTCCTGTTTCCAGTTCAGAAGCTCTGCATATATTTTTCTTTTAAATAATCTCTCTGCCATAAATAGTGATTTTAAGTGCTGCAAAGGTAATACAAAAAATCCAATCCCCACAAATTTATTTTAGCAATTTTACCCATTCCCCACGAATTTCATTAGGTATTACTATCCAAATCCCATAAATCTGCTATTTTAGAATTTTGTGGTGCGACTGACTCGTCCTGAAATAGGTTGATGTCATTTCGCTTGAGGCAAGATACACGAAGAAGGAGGCGAAACAACGCGAAGAAGAGAGCGATGCAATACGAAGACGGAGGCGAAACAATACGTCGATGGAGGCGAAACAATACGAAGACGGAGCCGAAACAATACGTCGATGGAGGCGAAACAATACGTCGATGGAGGCGAAACAATACGTCGATGAGCGTTGTCCCATACATGGGACTCGGCCCAACGTCGTAACGTTGGGCCGAGCCATTCAGAGAGTTGGGGTCGAAAGTGTCACAATATCGTCACTTTTTCACCCTATCGTCACCGATACCGTCACTCACCTAACATCCATTATATAAATCCGTTAGACCCATTTAGTGACGATGTGACGATATTTTTTACCAAAACGCAGAGTAGGACATTACATCACGCCGTCGGCACGCAGCTTCTTCTGCCACTTCCAGGCAGAGGCGAGAACCTGATCGGTGGGGGTGTCGGCCTTCCAGCCCAAGACCTTGTTGGCCTTGTCCACATTGCCCCAGACCTTCTCGATGTCGCCCTCGCGACGAGGAGCATATTCCCAGTTGACCTTGACGCCGGTGGCCTTCTCGAAGCCCTCGACCACCTCCAAGGTACTGAGGCCGCGGCCCGTACCAATGTTGAATACCTCTACGGCATCGCCGTCGCCCTCCAGCACGCGGGTCATAGCCTTCACGTGAGCCTTGGCAAGGTCAACGACATAGATGTAGTCGCGGATGCAAGTGCCGTCGGGAGTATCGTAGTCGTTACCAAATATCTTCAGCTGCTTGCGCACGCCGATGGCCGTCTGGGTGACGAAGGGGATGAGGTTCATGGGCACGCCAATGGGCAGTTCGCCAATCTCGGCAGAGGGATGTGCGCCGATGGGGTTGAAGTAGCGGAGGATGATGGACTTGATGGGTGCACCGGAGTGAACGTAGTCCTGAATGATTTCCTCGTTGATTTGCTTCGTGTTGCCATAGGGCGACAGGGCCTTCTGGATGGGGGCCTCCTCGGTGACGGGCAGGTTCTCCTTCGTAGGCTGGCCGTAGACCGTGCACGAAGAGGAGAAGATGATGCCCTTGACGTCGTACTTGGGCATGAGTTCCAACAGATTGATGAGGCTGACGATGTTGTTGCGATAGTACAGCAGAGGCTTCTCCACGCTCTCGCCGACAGCCTTAGAGGCGGCAAAGTGGATGATACCCTTAATCTGCGGATATTTCTTGAAGACGCCCTCTGTGGCCTCCTGGTCGCGCAGGTCAACCTGCTCGAAAGCGGGACGCTTGCCGGTTATCTTCTCGATGCCGTCAAGCACTTCGATGCGTGAATTACTGAGGTTGTCCACGATGACCACATCATAGCCAGCCTCTTGCAGTTCTACGGTGGTGTGCGAACCAATGAAGCCGCAACCACCAGTTACAAGGATTGTCTCTTTCATAGATACTAATATTAAAGGTTAGAATAATTTAGCCAAACCATTGTTGACGCCCGAGAAGCCCATGAAGGCCATCGAGAGCAGACCAGCCACGACGAGGGCGATGGCCATGCCCTGCATGCCCTTGGGCACATCCATGCGGGCCAGCTGCTCGCGGATGCCGGCAAAGACAATGAGCGCCAGGCCAAAGCCGAGAGCCGTGCAGAGGGCGAACCATACGCCGCTGACGAGGCCCGGCTCCATGCCTGCGGCATCGTAGGTGCCGTTGCCGACAAGGATGGCCACACCCAGGATGCAGCAGTTAGTGGTGATGAGGGGCAGGAAGACGCCCAGAGCCTGATACAAGGCGGGGCTGACCTTCTTCAGCACGATTTCCACCATCTGCACGAGGGCGGCAATGACGAGGATGAAAGCGATGGTCTGCAGATACTCAAGGCCGAAGGGATTGAGCACGTAGAGCTGGATGAGATAGGTCACCAGCGTGGCTATGGTGAGCACAAAGGCTACGGCGGCAGCCATGCCCATTGCAGTCTCCACCTTCTTCGACACGCCCAGGAAGGGGCAGATGCCGAGGAACTGACTCAGGACAATATTGTTAACAAATATTGCCGTTATGAATATCAATAAAAATGCCATAGTCCTTTATGCTTTTTTCAGTTTGTTAAACATTGCTATCAGGTAGCCCAGCACGATGAATGCACCAGGAGCCAAAACGAACAACAGGGCACCATACTGCTCGGGGAAGAGCGTGAGGCCGAACACCTTGCCTGTACCAAACACCTCGCGGCAGGCACCCAGGAGGGTGAGCGCAAAGGTGAAGCCAAGACCGATGCCCAGACCGTCGAAGATGGAGGGTATGGCTCCGTTCTTGGCGGCAAAGGCCTCAGCACGACCCAGAATGATGCAGTTGACCACAATCAGGGGGATGAACAGGCCCAGGGCTGCATCCACGGCAGGTGCATAAGCCTTGATGAGCATCTGCAGGATGGTGACGAGCGATGCAATGACCACGATATAGCAAGGAATGCGCACCATATCGGGAATCAGGTTCTTGATGAGCGCAATGATGAAGTTGGAGAATACCAGCACGGCCATCGTGGCCAGACCCATCGACATACCGTTGAGGGCACTGCTGGTGGTTCCCAGCGTGGGGCACATGCCCAGCAGCAGGACAAAGGTAGGATTCTCTTTGATTAATCCATTTAGAAATACACGAACATTATTCATTTGTTACCTCCTTTTCTTCTTTACATTGTTGTGTAGCACCCGTCTGTGCATCCTGGTTGGAGCCGAGTGCAGCATAAGCAGCATTGACGCAGCGCAGGAAGGCACGGCTGGTGATGGTGGAAGCCGTGATGGCGTCTACCTCTCCCCCATCCTTTGTGACCATGAGGTTGCCGGCTTGTTTGCCGATGATGTCGCCCTTCTGGCCCTTTTGGAACCATTCGCCGGCCTTGGCACCCAGCCCCGGGGTCTCGCTGGTCTCCAGCACACGATAGCCCTGGATGAGGCCTTCGGCATTGAAGCCTACGAGTACGGTCAGTTTGCCACCAAAGCCGTTGGAATCAGTGGCCTGGACAGCGACACCCTTATCAGTGCGGTAGATGACCGAACCATCGTCGAGGGTGTCAGGTTCCTCCACATTCAATTCGTCGGCAGCCAGCACGGCCTTGATGCCTTCCGAGAGCTGCTGGGCCTTGATTTCCTCGATGGGACCGGCCGTAACGCTGTTCACATAGCCCAGCGCCAGACCTGCCACAACGGCAATCAGGGTCAGCACGATGACCATGTTAGGTAACGTAGATTCTAACTTCTTACTCATTTTGCGGCCTCCTTTCTTGCTACTTCGCCAAAGCGCTTGGGTTTGCAATAGGTATTAATCAGGGGTGTGAATGCATTCATGATGATGATGGCAAACGACATACCCTCGGGATAGGCGCCCCAGTTACGGATGACAACGGTCAGCAGACCGATGGCCACACCATAGATGAGCTGCCCCTTGTGGGACATGGGCGACGTGACATAGTCGGTGGCCATGTAGCAGGCTCCCAGGATGAGACCACCCGAGAAGATGACCTGCAGGGGGTTAGCGTAGACGGGATCGAGCAAATGAAGCAGTCCGGCAAATACGAACACCGTGCAGATGATGCTGACGGGGATGTGCCAGGTGATAATCTTCTTCCAAAGCATGAAGGCGCAGCCCAGCAGGAGCAGCAACGCACTGACCTCACCCATAGAGCCCTCGGTCTGGCCGAGGAACATGTCGAGACTGGAAGGAAGGTTGTTGAGCACGCTGGGGTCCTTCTCCAAGATGGCCTTCTGCATGAGTGCCAGCGGTGTGGCACCCGAGTAGCCATCCACATGGTCGAGGACATTGTCGGTCCAACTGGTCATCTGGACAGGGAACGAAATCAACAGGAACACACGACCTGCCAGAGCGGGATTGAAGATGTTCTGGCCCAGTCCGCCAAAGGTCATCTTGCCGACGCCGATGGCAAAGAGTGCACCCAACACGATAATCCAGATGGGAAGGTTGGAGGGAAGGTTGAAGCCAAGAAGCAAACCCGTAAGGATGGCGCTGCCATCGAGGATGGTGAGTTTGTCGCGCTTCAGGATAAACTTGGTGATGGCCCACTCGAAGAACACACAGGCCAAGACCGAAGTGAGCATAACCGTGACAGCCCCCAGGCCAAAAAAGCAGAAGCTGGCAATGAGCGCGGGAAGCAGGGCTATGCATACACCGTACATGTTCTTCTGCACAGAGTCGCCTCCGTGAACATGCGGTGAAAGGGAAACTATTAATTTATTTTCCATAATTATCAATTGTCAATTGTCCATTATCAATTACTTCGCGGCTCTGCTGCGAATGATACCCATTACAGTGGATTTGCCCAGACGGATGTAGTCCAGCAGAGGGCGATGGCTGGGGCAGGTGAACTGGCACGAACCGCACTCGATGCAACTCGTAATGTCGTTCTGCTCTGCAACATCCCAGTCGGCCTGTTCGCTCACCTTGGCCAGGAAATAAGGCTCCAGACCCATGGGACATGCACCCACGCACTTGGCACAACGGATGCACGGCTCTGCCTCGGCACGGCGGGCTTCCTTATTGTTCATGATGAGCAGGCCGCTGGAACCCTTGGTCATGGGAACGTCGAGGCTCAACAATGCCTTACCCATCATCGGGCCACCACCGATGACCTTGCCCGTATCTTCGGGCAGGCCGCCGCACTCGTCGATGAGCTGGCTGAACGGTGTACCCAGACGGGCCAACAGGTTAGACGGCTGCTTCAGGCTCTTGCCGGTCACGGTAATGACACGGTCGATGAGGGGCTTATTCTTCATCACGGCCTCGTAGATGGCGAAGCACGTACCCACGTTCTGGACGATGGCACCCGTGTCAATGGGCAGTGCAGGAGGAGCAGGAACCTGACGGCCGATGACGGCGTCGATAAGTTGCTTCTCACCGCCCTGCGGATACTTCATTTGCAAGGGCACTACCTCTATCTCAGGGTATTGGGCCGACTTCTCTGTCATCAGCTTGATGGCGTCGGGCTTGTTGCATTCGATGCCGATGTAGCCCTTGTTCACGCCGACAGCCTTCATCACCAGCTGGAGGCCGACGAGGATTTCCTCGGGATGGGCCAGCATCAGACTGTGGTCGGCAGTCAGGTAAGGCTCGCACTCCACTGCATTCACGATGACGCATTCGGCCACCTTGCCGGGAGGGGGACACAGTTTGACATGTGTGGGGAACGTTGCGCCGCCCATGCCGACGATGCCGGCTGTCTTAATCTTCTCTACGATGGTCTTACCGTCCAGGTCTGGGCGGTCGGCCAGTTTAACGAGGTCCTTCGAGCGGTCGATGCTTTCTTCCCACTCGTCGCCTTCCACATCAACGGTGACAGCCATACGACGCAGACCGCTGGCATCCAGGGCTACGTCTACCTTGCTCACCTTACCACTGACGCTGGAGTAGATGGGGGCACTGACAAAACCACCGGCTTCGCCCAACAAGGTGCCGACCTTCACTACATCACCTTTCTTGACAACAGCATTGGCAGGTGCGCCGATGTGCTGGAACATACTGAATACTGCCTGCTTGGGCAACTGAGCCTCACGAATGGGCTGGCCAGCCGACAGTTTATTTTCTTCGGGATGAACTCCTCCTATCTTAAATGTCTTCATATCTTAGTTCTGATTAGTCGGATTATTCGGAGTATTCTGATTCGTCGGAGCACTCGGAGCATTTGTAGCAACAGGAGCCTCGGCCTTTGGTGCTGCAGGAGCATCGGTCTTCGGCTTACGCGGAGGCATGTTGATGGCGTGGATGGCGCCCTTCGGGCAGGCCTCTTCACACTTGCGACAGAGCTTACACTTCTCGGCGTCGATGTATGCCAGATTCTTCGTTACGGTGATGGCCTCGAACTTCTCGCATGCCTTCACGCACTTGCCACATCCGATGCAAGAAGCCTTACACCACTTGTTGGCGATGGCGCCCTTGTCCTTGTTGTTGCAGAGGACTACCATGCGGCGGTTCTTCGGACCCTTCAGGCGCACCTCGATAATCTGACGCGGACAGGCCTTGGTACAAGCACCGCAGGCCGTACACTTTTCCTCGTCAACCTCGGGAAGCAAGGTCTCCGGATTGATGTGAATGGCATCGAACTTACAGGCCTTCACACAGTCGCCACAGCCGAAGCAACCATACGAGCAACCCGTCTCGCCCATACCAATCATTTGTTGTACCTTGCACGACTGTGCACCGTCGAACTGTACCAGACGGGGGCGGTTCTCGCACGAGCCATTACAACGCACTACGGCCACCTTCGGAGCCGAAGCATCGACCGTCATACCCAGGATGCCGGCCACCTGCTCCATTACAGGCTGACCACCGACAGGGCACAAAAGGCCTTCGAGAGAACCCTCATCAGCTGCCTTCACACAGGCACCTGCGAAACCAGCGCAACCAGGGAATCCGCAACCGCCACAGTTGGCCTGCGGCAGAACGGCACTCACTTGTCCGATGCGCTCATCCTCGTGCACCGCAAACTTTTGCGACGCAAAATAGAGCAGCAAAGCAGCAATGAGCCCAATAGCGCCCAAGGCAATAATTGCCAAAAGAATTAGATTCATGTGTTTGTTAATTTATTAGTTTATTTGTTAATAATCTGGAACGTAAATCTCTGCTGCAGCCTCCCACGCAGAAGATAGAGCAATATATAATAAGGAATAAGGGAACCGAGTGAAACCAAAGCGGCCAGGCCCTCGCTTCCCGTGTAATGAGCAACACCTATCATCACGCACATCAGCAAGACCAGCGGCAGGACATAAGCCCACAACGTGGCACGTAGCCCAAGGCCAATACTGCCGACGATGGTGACCACCTGCCCCACCCTGTACGGCGACGGGTCGGCAACGGGGATTTCCATCTTTTTCTCCTGTTTTTCAGAACTATGGCATAGGGCTGCGGCTGCACATGCAGCACATGCCGTCTCCTGAGCAATGGAAACGACAACCGCATGTGGAAAAATATGCTCCACGACGCCTTGGTGTTCAATTTGCCTTTTGTTCATCTGCAAAATGCTGCTAAAGCACCCACAAAGATAGCGCAAAATGTGCGAAAAGCAAAATAAATCCATCCATTTTTGAAATAATATTGCAAAGCATGGCCTTGAACTTTGTCAGTTAAGAGTTTTTTTGTACCTTAGTGCCCGAATTTTGTAACAACTCTTGATTTTTAAGCAATGAAAATGTTTGTTAAGCCCATTGTGGCTGTTTTATTGTTCTTGGCCATGCAACTGTTGTCCGGACTGGTATTTTCAGTCTTTGGCATGAACGCCCAAGATGCGATGGTAACACATTCCGACTGGTTGGCATGGGCCACCATCATCAGCGGACTGCTGACGGCACTCATCCTCTATCGGATGCGCATGTTCCGCACCAAGACCTTAGACCCGCGCCACATCAACTGGGGCTATGCTCATCTGGGCGTAGTGGGGGCACTGGTGGGCATTTTTGCCATCGACCTGATAAGCGAGATGCTGGACCTGCCCGACTTGATGCAGATGGAATTCATCCAGCTGGCCAACAGCATGTGGGGCATCCTGGCCATTGCCATCGTCGGGCCCATCGTGGAGGAATTGGTATTCCGTGCCAGCTTCCTGGGCTATCTGGTGCGCAACGGACTGGACAGCCGCATAGCCATCATCATTTCGGCCTTGGTGTTCGGAATCATCCACTTCAACCCAGCACAGATTCCGGCAGCCACCATCATTGGTGTGCTTCTGGGCGTCGTGTATGTGAAGTCGCACAGCATCGTGCTTACGAGCATCATCCATATCATCAACAACAGTCTGGCAATCTACGAGATGAGGAAGTTCGGTGAAACCATCAACGACTTCAGCCTGACCCAGGTGATTGGCGGAACGCTTACCCTCGTCTTCATCGCCACCTGTGTGCTGCTGTGCTATGTATTCCTGAGCGAATACGTCCGCAAGTATCACCGCCCCAGAAACAGACACCGCCATCATCACCACCACCATCGCCACATCTGAGCGACGGCGACCAGACGACACGAAATATGAAAGGGCCCTGCCTCACGGCGGAGCCCTTTCTGCTGTTGTTTGGAAAAATCTATTAGAATAAAATTTTTAACTCTTGATTAACTTATGCCTCGGTAGCCTCGGCGTTGGTCTCTTCTGTAGCTTCTTCGTTCTCTGATGCAGCAGCGGCTTCGGCTTCAGCCTTAGCGGCAGCCTCGGCAGCCTTCTTCTGGGCTACCTTCTCCTGAACCTTGGCATCGGCCTTCTTCTCTGCCTCCATGCGTGCCTTTTCGGCAGCGCGCTTGTCAGCAGCCAGCTTAGACTCGATGGCGGCAAGGCCCTTCTGACGGTCAGCCTTCCAAGCGTCAAACTTGGCCTGTGCTGTGGCTTCGTCGAATGCACCCTTCTTCACGCCACCCTTCAGATGCTTCATGAGGTAGACACCTTCACGACTGAGGATGTTGCGAACGGTATCAGTGGGCTGTGCACCTACTTCTACCCAGTACAAGGCACGATCGAATTTCAAATCTACAGTGGCAGGATTGGTGTTGGGGTTGTACGTACCAATCTTCTCTGTAAACTTACCATCACGTGGAGCTCTTACATCAGCGATCACGATGCTGTAGAAGGCATAGCCTTTGCGTCCGTGGCGCTGTAATCTAATTTTTGTTGCCATTAGTTAAAATTTTATTTAATAGGTTTGAAACTTCTGCCAACTCGTGGCATTGGGCGCAAAGGTACAAAATAAATACGAATTACGAATTATGAATCACGAATTATTTTCCTCTGAGGCATCAATTTGTGGGTTTTCAGGGGCATTTTGCGATTCTTTGAGCGACTTCTTGCGCTTTGGATTCTCCGTAGCTCCCATTTTCAGCAGTTGGCGTGCAGTGGTGATGATGCTCTGCCCCGAGTCGGCCGTGCTGGCTTCCACCTTTTCGAAGGCTTCGTTCGCCAGTTCCAGTTTGCGCTTCACATCGCTCATGCGTTCGGCAAACAGTTGCACGCGGTCTATCATCAGGTTGGCCAACTGTATGATCTGGGCCTGATTCTCAACTTGTCGCACCTGTCGCCAGGTCATTTCCAGCACACGCAGCATCATGTACAGGTTTTGCGAACCGCTGATGACCACTCCCCTGTCGTAGGCTTCCTTCCAGAGTGTGGCGTCGTTGGAGAGGGCCAGCTGCAAAGCCGATTCCGAGAAGACGTACATCAGCACGAAGTCCACGCGGGCTCGTCCCTCGCGGATATATTTCGAGTAGTTCTTTTTCGAGAGTTCATTGACATGGGCGCGCATGCTGGCTATGTGGCGGCGCAGTGCATCCTGGCGTTGTTCCTCGGTCTCGGCATTGTGGTAGTCTTCGAAGGCGGTGAACGACATCTTCGAGTCTATGATGACATCGCGCTGGTCGGGGAAATGCAGGATGGCATCGGGCACGAGGCGGTGTCCCGACTCCTCGTAAATGGTGTGTCCGTCCTGGTCCTTCATTGTCTCCTGCAGTTCGAACTGTTCGCCTTCCTCCAGACCCATACCCTCCAACAACTGCTTCAGTCGGAGTTCGCCAAAGTTTCCTTGTGTCTTGTTCTCTCCCGTCAGGGCTTGTGCCAGTTTGTCTGCCCGTTCGCCCACCTCCCGGCTTTGTTCAATGCTCGTCTTGATGGTAGCATCGAGGCGCTGCATGGTGCTGTTGTGCTCGCGGTCGCTCTTCTCCACGGCCTCGCGCATCTGTTGGATATTCGTTTGCAGCGGATTCAGTATGCCGGCCAGTTGCTCCTTGTTGGTCACAGAGAGTTGTTCGGCCCTCTCTTTCAGTATCTTCTCCGATACGGAGTTCATCTGTTCGCTGATGAGCGTCATTTGTTGCTGCATCTGTTGCTCATGTTGTCGGCGCATGTCGGCCAGCGAGGCTTTGTATTGTTCCTCCACCTTGAGGAGCTGCGCCTGGTGCTGCTCCTTCAGTTCGGCAACGTAGCGCTGTCCGGCCTCCAGTTTCTCGGCATTGGCCTTCAGTTCCAAATCCCTTTCGCGCTCCAGCACGGCCACTCGCGTGCGCCACCGCGCCACCATGAAGTAGGCAACGACAAGGCCCACCGCCAATCCACCTGCGAGGCAAAGTATCTCTGTCAACATATTGTTCTGCTTACCATATTAATATATGCGAGGCAACTGCATAGCCTCGTCTTTCGTGCAAAGATACGAATTATTTCCAAATAATTGCTGTCAAGCCAACGGATATTTGGGAATATTTTGTATCTTTGTGCAGAGTTATCACAAACTGGATATGGAACAATACATCGTTTCGGCCCGCAAATATCGTCCTGCCACGTTTGACATGGTGGTAGGCCAGCGGGCTCTGACCACTACTTTGCTGAACGCCATCAGGTCCGGCAAGCTGGCACACGCCTACCTCTTTTGCGGTCCGCGCGGCGTGGGCAAGACCACCTGCGCACGCATTTTTGCCAAGACCATCAACTGCGAACACCTGGGCCCGAACGGAGAGCCCTGCGGCGAGTGCGAATCGTGTCGCGCATTCGACGAACAGCGCTCGATGAACATCCACGAACTGGATGCCGCATCGAACAACTCGGTCGACGACATCCGCGAACTCATCGACCAGGTGCGCATTCCGCCTCAGGTGGGCCGATACAAGGTGTTCATCATCGACGAGGTGCACATGCTTTCGCAGCAGGCCTTCAATGCCTTCCTCAAGACCTTGGAGGAGCCACCCAAGTACGTCATATTCATCCTTGCCACGACTGAGAAGCACAAGATTCTGCCCACCATACTGAGCCGTTGCCAGGTTTACGACTTTGCACGCATCACACTGAAAAGCACTGTCGAGCACCTGCGTTATGTTGCCGAAAAGGAAGGCTACCAGGTGGAGGAGGAAGCCCTGAACCTCATTGCCCAGAAGGCAGACGGAGGCATGCGCGACGCGCTCTCCATCTTCGACCAAATGGTCAGCTTCACTCAGGGCAACGTAACCTATCAGGCCACACTGGAGAACCTGAACATTTTGGATTCGGAATACTACTTCCGCATGGTTGACATGCTGCTGGAGAAGAAAGTGGAGGATGCGCTCCTTCTCTTCAACGAAATCGTGGAAAAGGGATTCGACGGCGGCAACTTCATCGGCGGCCTGGCTTCCCACTTCCGCAGCCTGCTGGTCAGCCGCGATGCCAAGACGCTCCCCTTGCTCGAAGTGAGTGAAGCCCAGCAACAGCGGTTCCATGAACAGGCCATGCGCTGCCGCCCCCAGTTCGTATACAGAGCCATCAAACTATGCAACGATTGCGACCTGGGCTATCGCCAAAGTCGCAACAAGCGCCTCCAGGTGGAACTCTGCCTGATACTGGTGGCCGAAGCCACTGACGATGACGGAGCTGGTGCGGGGCGCCGCCCTGCGAAGATATTAAAACCCCTATTTAAGCAGACTGTCGCTCAGGTAGCGACAACGTCTGCCCCCGCTGCCGCCCCAAAGAGTGTGGCAAGCGTTTCCGTTCACCCGAACGTTTCCACAAAGAAGTCGCCGACGGCCACACCACTGCAGACACTGAATCTGGCGTCGACAAGCATACGCACATCTCCGGCCAGACCGACTGCAAAGCCTGCCCAAGCGGCCAGCCAGACAGCACCCGACAATCGGGACACTGCCTCGGCACCGTCGGTATCCACCCCTCAGCCTATCAGGCAGACCATGCAGTTCAATGAGGAGAACCTGATACTCACGTGGCAGCAGTTTGCCAACACACTGCCACAAAGCGAAGTGGTCACCGCCCAACGACTGAGAGCCATTACGCCCAAGGTTGTATCCCCCACGTCATTCTCTATTACTGTCAATAACCCATTCGTACAGAAGACGATAGAAAGACTTAAAGGAGAAATCATTCAATACATAGGAACCGCGCTGCAGGTTCCCAACCTGGGCATAGACATACAGTTGGCCGACATCGAAGCCACCGTCAAAACCTACAGTAAGCCGGACCTGTTTCAGAAGATGCTGAAGGACAACTCGGCACTGAAGCAACTCCACCAGATATTTGAACTCGAGATCGAATGATTCATCCATTGCCCCAGGAGGCTCTGGCCATTGAGCCACCGCGACAGATGACTTACCCATTCTGCTACGAGCCGCACGCCTTGTGCCGGATTGCCGCAGAGGAGGTGAAGCGCGAAGTTGCGCTCCATCCCGAATGGGCAACCGAAATCGCTGAAGGAAAGATGCTGGGCGTACTCATTGTCGAAGGCGGATTCCTGGCTGCATTTTCCGGCACCCTCTGTCGGCGCAGCACACTACCCTACTTTGTGCCCCCCGTCTTCGACCTGCATGGTACCTATTTCGAACAAGAAGAGGCCGCCATCTCCCTGCTGCCCAAGGGCGAGGAGCGGATACGTCGCAGCCAGGCCTTGCAGCAATGGCTATTCGGACAATACCATCTGCTGAATGCCAATGGCCAAAGTGCATCCTTGTTCGAGATATTCGCCGACAAGGTTCCGCCATCAGGCGCTGGCGACTGCTGTGCGCCGAAACTGCTGCAATATGCCTATCAGCACGCCCTCAAGCCGCTCTGCATGGGCGAGTTCTGGATGGGGCGTTCGCCAAAGGGCGAGATACGCGAGGAGGGACACTTCTATCCCGCATGCCAACACAAATGCAAACCAATACTTACGTGGATGCTGCAAGGATTGGACGTGGAACCCAACCCCATGATGAAGGACTACAGCCAGACGATGGAACGCCTGCAGACATTCTATGAGGATGACGCCATCGTGGTCTTCGACAAACCCGCAGGACTGCTCTCCGTGCCAGGGAAGGACAATCTGCCCTCGCTGGCCGACATCGTCCGTCAGCGTTATCCGCATGCCGAAGGTCCAATTATTGTCCACCGCCTGGACATGGACACATCGGGACTCATGATAGTAGCGCTGACCAACGAGGCCTACCAACACCTGCAGCAACAGTTTATCCACCACTCCGTCCGCAAGCGCTATTCAGCCTTGTTGGAACACAGTATGCCGGTTGGCCTCACTGGCACTATCGACCTACCGCTCTGCCCCAACCCATACGACCGCCCTCGGCAAATGGTGCACGAGGAATATGGCAAACGCTCCATTACGCGCTACGAAGTGGTAGGAAACATGGACAGGCATGCCCTTATCAGACTATGGCCACAGACGGGGCGCACCCACCAGCTTCGTGTCCACATGGCTCATCCCCAGGGTCTTGCTAACCCCATCATCGGTGACCGGCTGTATGGGCACACCGCAAAGCGGCTCATGCTCTGGGCCGACCAACTGGAGTTTGTCCATCCATGCACAGGGAAGCCTATGCACTTCGAAATAGAAGGAATCAACTGCGACTGACCTGCTGTCCCGTCGAACTGAGCGACATTTCCACAAAGCGGGCTCGGGAGTTGGGCGGATTGGAGGTCAGCGCCTGGCGAATGCGCAGGGCAGCATCGGCATCCTTCGCCACCATATACAGATAGCCACCGCCTCCGGCACCGGGCAGCTTCAGGCCGAGACAATAATCCTGCACTTTTCGGATAATATCGCCAACCGACTGGGGACATGTTCCGGCATCGAGTGCCTTGTTCTGCTCCCAAGTCTTGGCCACGAGGCGACCGTAATCCTCGAAGCGTCCTGCCAGTATGGCCTCGTAGAGGTCGATGGCATGTTCGCGCATTTCACCCAACAGACGCAACCGGTGGGTATCGGACAGGAACATGCCGCGCACGATTTCGGCCAATATTCCTTTGGCCGTTCGGGTCAGGCCCGTATAATAAAGTAAATGTAAAGGCCGGTACTGCGCATCGGTGAAAAGCGTTTCAGGCAACCATCTCACTTCGGGCGTCTGCTCGAAGCCTGGCTGTGTGGAGAGCAACTTAACGCCCCTGAGTACGCCGCCATACTGATCTTGCCATCCGCCACCCGTAGTGAGCAATTGTTCGAGTACCAGTGTGCGGTTGGCAACCTCAGCCTTATCCCAAGCCAGACCACAGAAGTCGCTCAATGCTCCCAGCACTGTTGCGGCCAGTATGCTGCTGGTACCCAATCCGCTACCGGCCGGGATGGCACTGAGCAGCGTAAGTTCGATGCCACAACCGAAATCGCGCAACTGATGCTCAAGCGTGGTGTACTGAGCCTCAGCGAAACGGGGATGGAACCCCGCCAGGCAAAGTGCAGCCTTGGGTATGGAGAAGGGGGAACCGACGCGAGCGAAATCGGCCAGTTCGTCAAAGGTGGTTACAACCTCCGCTGCACCCAGGTCGATGCTTCGCAAAATGATTTTCGGCTCGTGACAAGGCTTGACATAAGCCTGCAAGGGCGGTTGACCGTTCAGTTCAATGGCAATGTTCACCACCCGTCCGCCTTCGGTCAGACAATAAGGCGGCGTGTCCGTCCATCCGCCGGCCAGGTCGATGCGCACCGGACTCCTGCCCCAGACGATTTGATCCTGACACACGCTGAGGGTGGGCGTTTGACGATGCTGCAGGACATGCTCCGTCAGTCCTTCGCGAAGGAGTTCGAAGGCACGGGCTTCGTACTGACTGCCATCCTGGCCACGCAGGTTCGAGAGCTGACGACGGAACATCTGGTCGCTGATGCGGCGCAACAGGGGCTCGTTGTCAGAGATGGGCTCCGGCATGTCAACCCCGAGTCGGCAAAACTCGTGGGCCATATCATCGAGATTGGTCTGATAGAAGACGCTGTTGCGATGATTGCGAGCCAGTTTCACAAGGTTCTCGCTTCGGAAGTTGAGACGCTGGTCCTGCAATCGAACAAGGTTGGCCTGCTCGGACAACTGGCTGGCGGAAAGTCGAGGCAAAGACTGCCACAAAAGCAATCCCTCCTGGTCGCTCTCGCCGTTTATCACATACTGAAGCAGTCGGCCCAATACATCGATATCAGCCGAGACCGGGAAAAGCGGAGTAAACTGCAGGTCGCCATCGAAGCGGTCGGTCATCTTGTAGGTGCGCAGGGCATAGTCGCGTTCGCCGATTGGAACGAAGTCGACACAAAGCCCCTCGGGCAGGTCCACCTGCCAATCGTTCTTGGGGACGCCGGTGAGAATATGGTTCTGCTGCAACTTCCAACCAGCACCTAAATGCGAATTCTCTATCCAGATGTTCTGGTTGTCGGCTGTCAGAATGACTTCGGAATGTGCGTTCTGTATGAATATGGAGGGATGGGGCTTGACGTCAAGATGCATGATGGCCCGTTGGTCGTAAACCAGATTCTGGATGGCCAACGTGCTACTAATCAGTTCGCGACTGGTTCCGAAATGATAGAATTGTCCGCCCTCCAGCGGAAGGATGGCAACGCTCAGTCCAGCCAAAGTATCGTCCGTCAGCGAGGGATGGTCGCCCAGGCTACATCCAAATTCGCTATAGAGGTCATACTCCGTAACTTCGCCATTGTGGGTACTGCGGTTCAACAACAGTTCTACGGCACGGTCGCTCATCAGCCACACGCCGACATCCATCAGGCAAAGGTGGGTGTGCATCAGTTGGCCCAGTTTCTCCACGCTGGGTTTCTGCAACATGAAGTCAAGTCGTCCGGGAGTCTCGCGCCTCGACATAAAGACGCCATGATTCTTGGCCAGCGAGGGTTCCACCCACATACCAAAACAAACGACGTCGGCATCGGGAATCTGCTGAATCCTGTCGGCACGAATCAATACGTCGCCACTGGCCACAAGAGTGTGTAGGCGTTCGGGAGCAGAGCGCATAATGCGTTCGAAGAGTGGCAGTTGCAGTTGCAGCAGATTTTGTGAGATGCGCTGACCCCGTGCCCAGCGAAAGATAGGGACTGGCGTGAGCACCTTGCCACTGGGGGCATAAGCTGGCAGTCGGCGACTCTGTCCGCCGGCATGCATCAGGATGCGCTTCTCGCGGCAAAGCCAGGAGGAAAAGTCCGCCTCCGGTGCCTCGTGCTGCCAACATTGGCGCAAGAGCCAGTTTGTGCCGCCGCCCGAACCTAACTTCCTGTCAACCGGGTCGTTGGTACAGAAATATTCGTCATGCGAAACATTCTCAATCTCGTGAAAGCACGAAACCAAATTAGGCGGCAACGACAGCAACTTTTTCATCCCTAATCCCTAATCTCTAATCCCTAATCTCTAATCTCTAATCCTCACTCCCCACTATACGTCTTGATCTGCTGTTCGTTCTCCAGCTTGCAGATGAGCAGCACGCCATCCTTCTCGGCCACGATGTATCCGTCCAGGCCCTGCACGATGACACGTCGTTCGTCGGTCGTATGCACGATACAGTTTCGTGTATCGAACGTACGGATGTCATTGCCCATCAGCGCGTTACCATAGCGGTCGCGAGACGAGTTCTCGAGCAGAGAGCCCCAAGTACCCAGGTCGCTCCATCCGAAAGAAGCAGGGAAACAATAGATTTCCTCGGCACGCTCCATGATGGCATAGTCCACAGAAATGTTTTCGCACTCGGGGAAACGTTCATTGACAACAGCCTGCTCGTGCGGCGTACCATAAACGGTCTGCATGCTTTCGAATATGGAGGAAATACTGGGTGCATAGATGCGCAGGGCATTGACTATGGTGTTGATGTTCCAGACAAATATGCCGGCATTCCAGAAGAAGTTGTTCTCGGCTATGTATTCCTTGGCCTTCTCCAGATTGGGTTTCTCCTTGAACTGATCGACGCGGAAGATTTCTCGGTTGCGGGCGCAAGGTGTGCTCAGGTCGGCCTGTATGTAGCCATATCCGGTCTCGGGGCGTGTAGGTTTCATACCCAATGTGACCATGGCATCACTCTCGTTGACAAAAGCGAGTGCCGATTTCACCACGCGCTGGAACTCATTCTGGTCCAATACGATATGGTCGCTCGGAGTCACCACGACATTGGCGCGAGGCGATTGCGTCTTTATTCGCCAACTGACGTAAGCCACACAGGGAGCCGTATTGCGTCGGCAGGGCTCCTTCAGGATATTGCCGACGGGCACATCAGGCAACTGTTCGTGCACCATGTCGGCGTATGCTGCCGACGTCACCACCCATACGTTTTCCACGGGCACGATACTCTTGAAGCGGTCCAGCGTCAGCTGAATCAAGGTCCGGCCACATCCCATGACATCTACAAACTGCTTTGGTCTCTCAGGTGTACTCATCGGCCAAAATCGGCTACCGATACCGCCGGCCATAATCACCAGATGGTTGTTATTTCCTCCCATAATCGTACAAATTTTTGCAAAGATACTAAATAAATTTGAATTTCCAATTTTTGAATTTTTATTTTTCAATATTATGTTGTATCTTTGCTCTACAAATCAAATCAATAATGAGGAAAGTGATACGAATCGGCCTTATCGGACTCGGTCAGCGCGGCATGGCTACGCTGCGTCGCTATGCCCACGTTCCGGAGGCCTGCATCGTGGCATTGGCCGACCTCTCCGCCGACCATCTGGAGGAGGCGCGACAGATTCTGGCCGACCGTGGACAGCGCGAGGTGGCTCTCTATCAGGGAGAAAGCCAGTGGCGACTGCTGTGCCAGGACAGCCAGGTCGACCTCGTGTACGTCTGCACCGACTGGGCCAGCCATGCCCGCATGGCCATATTCGCCATGCAGAAGGGCAAGGACGTAGCCCTGGAGGTACCGGCCGCCATGACGGTGAGCGAATGCTGGGACATCGTACACACAGCCGAGGACACCCAACGCATCTGCACCATGCTGGAAAACTGCTGCTACGACACTTTCCACCTGGGCATCATGCAGATGGTGCGTAGCGGACTGTTTGGAGAAATCACACACTGCGAGGGAGCCTACATCCACGACCTGCGCAGCGACCTCGGATGGGTATCCTACACCGTGCTCGACCACATGGGCAATCCCTACCCCACCCATGGCCTCGGCCCCGTGTGCCAAATCATGGACATCAACCACACCGACCGGCTGGTCAGTCTGGTCAGCATGAGCGGACTGAACAAGGTGAACAACACACTGTTGCGCACACAGCGCGGACGCACCATACTGCTACAGTTCGACGAACGCACGCCACGCCCCTACAGCCGATTGCAAACGCTTTGTGGCACAGGCGGCTATGCACAGAAATATCCCCTGCCCACGCTGCAGCTCGACGGGCAGCAGGCATTGCAGGGGAACGAAGCCGAAAGGGCCATCGAGGCCTACCACGATGCCGAAACGCGCCAACTCATAGCCGAAGGGCGCCGCCTGGGCGTGGAGAACCTGATGAACTACATCATGGACCGTCGCCTCATGGGCCATTTGTTGCGTGGCGAGGCTCCCGACATCTCCGTCTATGATGCTGCCCTCTGGTCGTGCGTGACAGAACTCACCGCCCAGTCGGCCGAACAAGGCGGTCGCCCCGTCGATATTCCTGACTTTACGAGAGGCCGCCAAATGTAGCGAGGTACCTCTGCCCCTCCCCTTATGCGTCAGCAAACACCCGGCCGTCGTCGAGTGTAATCTCCAGTTTCGTGTATTCGCTGTGGAAATCGTTCTGCAGGCGGTCCAGGTAGCGTGCACTCTCCCACTTGCACATGGGCAGGTCGTGCAGCAGATAGTTGCCACAGGTCTGCGGTTCGGTGGCAGGCACCTTGTCCTGCGTCAGTATCCACTGCAGGCACTCAATGGTCAGCTGGCGCATGTCTTCTACGGAATAAGCCCCCGTCATGATGATATACATGCCCGTCAGGCAGCCCATTGGGCCGACGTACACCACATCGTCCTTCGCCCGACTGTTGCGGAACCACGTAGCCATCAGGTGCTCCAGACTGTGCATGGCCGAAGGCGCCACCGCAGGCTCCCGGTTCGGTTCGGTAATGCGCAGGTCGTAGGTGGTGAATCCCCTGTCTTCGCGCGAAACGTAAATGCCCGGCTTCAGGTGCGTGTGGTCAATCGTAAAACTTTGTATAACTTCCATATTCTATAAAAGTATGATTAGCACGTTATTGTTCTGCAAAGATAAACAATAATCTCAAAAGAGCAAAATCATTTTCGTGTTTCCATTCTTTTGTCATCTGCAGTTTGTATGCAAAAACACCTCACATACTCCCTCAACAGGCCTGCAAGACCGATGAATAAAGGGATGGAGGCACGGGAGGTGTTGACTGAACACCTCCCTGTGACCTCCCTCAAAAGTCACTGGCTGGCGGCGTCATGGAGGTCAGGCCACTGCTATTACAGTATTTGCAAATCGCTTTATATCAGAGAGAAACTCAGCAAAGCATATTATTATTTTAGCAAGTAACTATTCAGCGAATCATGACTCACACGTCGTTCAGTGCCCCTATCGGGGCAGTAATCGGCTTGCCGCTCGCTGTGCGAGAAATCTTACAAATCTATTCAAAATCTTTCAAAAATATTATTTAATAAATATTTGTTTGATTTGTACAGATTTGAAAGATTTCTTCGACGAGCGAAGCGAGTAGAACTCGATTACTTGGACGAGCCAAGCGGC
>ODAJ014789717.1_pt1 | contig 37522 bp, 34 predicted proteins | sample 1539241 | NCBI WGS metagenome assembly ODAJ01 (sample SAMN02144231, study PRJEB22623) | gut metagenome | biome: sheep rumen | host: Ovis aries | place: New Zealand
GCCAATTTATGGTTCTCCCTAGCGGACTCGAACCGCTCATCTTCCGCGTGAAAGGCGTCTGTCTTAACCAACTCGACTAAGGGAGAATATATTTAATTAATGGTTCCAGCTGCCAGAGTCGAACTGACATGAGCGGTTTACAAGACCGCCATACTAACCATTATATTAAGCTGGAATGTAAGTACTACAATATAGTACTTAAATAATCCCAAGTTAGCTGATCTTTATTTAAAATAATAATTTTAATATTGTGTTCTAACATAACTTGATTAATTTTATCTTTATCTGAAAAGCCTAAATGTGGATTTACATTGTTAATTAAGAAATCATTTTTAGGATCTAGATAAACATTATAATCTGGTAAGTAAAAATCTGGAGTATAATAGTGAGTTTCACCATTAAGATGATATTCAAATCTTTCACATCTTTTCCACTTAATATTATGCTGATCTAAGCTTTCAGCTAACATAACTTCATAAGATGAATCCAATTTAATGCCATTATAATAAATGCCTGCATTACGCATATTGAAACCACCAAGATGACGCTCTTTTGCTATCTTACTAAGCTTTTCTTTTGTTTCTAAACTATGAGGATGACCTGGCTTACCCTTAGTATGTTCACTGCATACCTTAGAGTAGTTTAAAATTCTATCATCATCTTCTTTAGTCAAACCTTTATTCCAAGCTGGGTGACTGTATTTAGAACCATCAATAAAAAGCTTATTAGGATTTAACTTACATCTAACTTCATGCTGTGCTAAACTATTTTTGTTTTTACACTCACGATTACAATACTTACAATTCATATAATAATCTCCTATGTATATACAATTAATTTAGCAAATCGGTAGAGCACTTGACTTATATTTTTAGGCATCTGCTCTGCCTGATTGAGCTACTCCAGCATATTGGTCGTCACACTGAGGCTCGAACTCAGAATCTTCAGCTTGAGAGGCTGACGTGTTAACCAATTCCACTATGTGACGGTTATGGTGACGGCAGCCGGGTTCGAACCGGCGACGATCAAATTGATACTAGCGGGTTGAAAGCCCACCGAGTTAACCACTTCTCCATGCCGCCATTAATTTGTTATGGTGGACCCGCTCGGACTTGAACCGAGAACCGGTGGGTTATGAGTCCACTGCTCTAACCAATTAAGCTACAGGTCCATAAAAATTAAAAGCTATCTAGGGAGGATCTAGATAGCTTAAGGAGGAATCAAAATATATAATATAGAGAAATAAAACAATATAACTATATCTCTATTAAGCTATCTAACTGATAACTTAATAGGAATTAAATTATCAGTAATTTTTATGAAACTGTTATTTGTTCTTGTTTTTCAAGGTGCTTGCAAATAAGCGTAGTTCTTTCAATACGTTCACATAATCTATGTAATTGTAATTGTTTATTAATAGTAATATTTTTCATAATAAACTACGCTCCTTTGTAGATTTTTGTATTTTTCAATACATTTAATTTAGCAGATAAATTTAATAACTTTTTATTAATTTATCTTTACATATATATTATACAATATTTTTTATAAAAAGTAAATAGCTTTTTATAATTTTTTTAACTTTTTTTCAGTAGCTTTATCTATAGTCATTCTATGAATATTATCTACATTAGAAAAAGTACCATCTTTAATTAATTTTAATAAAGATACTGGAGTATAATCGATATGCTCTGCACATAAATTCATATGGTGTTCTGCTGAATACCAATTAGAATGGTCATGTCCATGAATATTAAAAGCATATGGAATATCAATTGGTTCATGAGACAATAAGATTTTCTCAGCAATCCAAATTGGTCCTGAATATACTTCATCAAATAAGTGATTATCTTCAACCTTAGTATATTTTCTAACTATTTTATGGATAATATCCTGTTCGCCAGTAACTCCTGCTAATGCAAATGTTGTTTTATCTAATTCATCCATATTTTCATTAGAAAATCTTTCGATAATTTCTCTTTGATAGTAGGCATCACCTTTATCGTCATGATTACCCTTAATTAATACTTTATATCCAGCTCTTAACTTTGAAACAAAAGAAATATCTCCTACATCTCCTAAGCAAATTAATAAATCTTTTTTACCAACTTTGGCATTAATTCTTTTAACCTGCTCTTCATCAGAAATATAATTCTTTCTTAGATGAACCATTTCTGGATCATTGAAGTGTGGATCAGAATATAACCAGATATTATTAAATTCTAACCAATGCTTGAAACATGGATATAATTTGATTTTTAACATAGCTATATTCACCTCACTTTCCATATTTCATTTATATTATACAACATTTTTTAATGTTTGTAAATACTTTTTTAGAAAATAGTAAAGGATTTTACTCCTCTACTATTTCCTTCTTTGGTAATTCAATAGTACCATCATTTACAAGAGAAACTAATGTTTCAACATTGTAAGAACGTACTGCAACTTGAGACTCAGTTGGTTGATATTCATTATCGAACACAATGTCAGCTTCCTCAGGAGTAGCTACAACTTCACCACGGTGTTCTAGAATTCTACCCATAGATAGATCTAAAGCTGAATCGTTTAAATATCTTGCGACACTCTTGAATGTATTTTTATCTACAACTCTTGATATGCTGTCGTCCATTTGATTTAATACGATAATTTCTTTAGTCTCTAAGTCAATAGCAAATGCTTGACAAACACTTGAGTCACCACGAACTCTGAATTGGAATTCGATATTCTTTGGATCCCAAGCCTTAGTTGCTAAGTTAGTCTTATCTTGATATCCACAAACAACTTCACAGTTGTTGAACTTTCCAGCAAAACCATGGAATGCAAATACAATGTATCTATATCCTTGTTTCTTCATACCTTCTAATTCAATATCAACATACTCACAACCATTAGCTGAACGGTCATCACCTGAGAATAATGCGTCATTACCGAATGGCTTTTCGTGATAATTTCCGAAGTACATATAGTTACCAAATGTACAGTTACCAAATTTATCAACCTTAATAGCAGAGAAGTCTGCATCTACATCATGGATATCTTTCCAACGAACAAATGTTCTAATAGCAGTTCCTCTAATAGCAATTCTTGAACCTGTTGGAGGTACATCTAAACCTTGACCAGATGCTGAAGTATTAGTTGGAATCATAGTTCTGTAGAAGTTTGGATTGATATAGATCTTTCCTAAAGATGGTAATTCACTATAGTGATTATCAATCTTATTTAAAGCTTCATCATGTAATAATTTCTTAGTACCTTCAGTTAATCTAGACTTTCTCCACTTAGTTTCATACTCTGTTTCGACATGAGTCTTAGTTAGATTACGTTTCTTAAATGAGAATACTCTTGCTTCATTTCCATCGGCTTGCATATTTGCAACCATTTGATATAATGCAATTGGATTCTTAGCTGGTAATAAATCTAAGATTTCAATAGCTTCTCTTGGATTAGCTCTTGATAATAACATCTTAATATGTCTTTCTAACATAGAACCATTTCTAGCATAAATCTTTGCAGCACCAATGATATCGCCAGCTTCTAACTTAGCCATAGCTAACTTATCTGGAGATTTATCATTAGAAACCTTCTTCTCATCGATTCCAGCTACCTTGATTAACTTATTATACATCTTTGCTTGTTTCTTAGAAAGTGGGCAATAATGTGCATAAGTTGCTAATTGTCTAATGAATCCTAATGTTGCTAAATCTTCCTTAGATAAATCCTTGAAAGACTTATTTTCACCAAATTTTAATACTGAATATTTTACAATATCCTTCTTATCTAAGAATCTAGCATAAGAAATGTCGACATTGTCAATTAATGTAAAGACAGTCTCCTTACATGCAATACCAAATTCATCCTTAAAATATCCATTCTCAAGTAAGAACATAAATTCATCATTCTCATCTAATGAAAGTGGACGAGTATATTCAGCATAAGACTTAGCAATCTTTGTTAATTCTACGTCAGCTTCATCATTAGTTAAGATATTGAACTTTCTTAACTTAATTTCATCACCAATTACATAGTTAGGTAATGTTTTCTTAAATACTTCAATTCTATCGTACTTTTCTTGGTGCTCTAGATCTATAGCACCATTACCAGTACATTCAACAACTAAATATGAAACTAATTGTTCAATTAATAACTCTTCAGAAGTGAAGTATCTCATATGTTGAGGGTTAGCATAGAATGAATGTGGAACATCTAAATGCATAGTATCAGAGATTAACTTAATCATTCCTTTTGTTAACTTAGCTGGCTTATCCACTTCGATACCAAAGTTAGCTAATAAGTACGCATTTAAATAAGCAGTAGTAACTGATGGTTCTACGCCTACTTCCTCTAATAAATAATGTCTCTTAAATAAAATTTCTTGTTTTGTCATAGTTTTAAATCTTCCTTTCTTTTTTAACTATTTATATAAAATTAAAAGCTTCCAACACTCATGCCGGAAGCCAAATAATTTTCAAATTTATATTCTCTGGTTTAGCTACTACTTACTATCAACCTATTATTTTTTATTTGAGAAATAAGCATAAACTCTAGGAATATTTTTGTAAATTATATTGGCCCAACTAACTGTATTTTCCATGATCTTCTATAATTTTTCGAAATAAGTATAGGCTCGAATAATTTTTTATTAAATTAATGGACTGACTAAATTTGATATATGAGACCACTTTGATCATATGATCCAAGTATCTCATATTGTATTAGTTGTTTAACTTCAGAAATAAGTACAGCCTCTACATCATAATTTAGCAAATAATATAGGACTAACTAACATATCTGCCGAGTGGCGGATACAGGATTCGAACCTGTGATAACCTACTTTTAAGAAATAAGTATAGCCTCTAATTATTTGATCATTATATTATACAATAAATTTTAAAATTTTTCTGGAGAATTTGAAGAAAACGTTTTCATGATATCTCTAAAAATTAGCTTACAGTAATTAGCTATAAGCAAATTTATAGGTTACTATCTATCATTGTATTTATTTTGAGTTTCCATATATTCTTTGAAATCTTCATAAGAAGAATCAATATAATGAGCTGCAAAACCAAATGCAATTAAGATAATAGCAGTACAAATTAATGTTACTACCATCATTAGTCTCCATATAAAATTTTAATACTTATAATTTAGCCAATATTTTAGCTAAAGCTAGCATCTTCCTAACCATGGCTTGTGTAGATGCCAGAACCGTAACCTGGTCGATATTAAAGTGCTTTCACCTTCCCTAAACCTGCTCAACGCAGGTTTGTGCAATATTACACCATTTACCGAAGCGCTCCACAATTTATCGTCGATGTGGACACGGTAAGACATTTATGGAAGTCTCTTACAGACATGCACCTTAGGTTTTACTTTGATTCTTTGCGCGAGGCCGTCACTCTAAAAACCTATAAAATCACATACTTCCTACTGGTGGGTATTATCGTCTCGAACAACATTTCCGACATTCATGCCGGCGTTTTACCATTTTAAACTATCAACCCGTGTTTTGGTCTTTGATCCTTGGTGACCCTTGTGTCCTCTGCAGAATGACTCAACCGTAGCTTACATTTAAAAGCATCCCATTCTCTGTCTCTTGCCTGTGCTTGCCTACTCACGATCGCATCTTGTAGGTCTGTTGCAAACGCTCCTATTTCTAGGTTTACGCCAACTAGCCAACCAGATTTCCAGATCTATTATCTTGTTTAACATCGAAAATAGATAACTCGATTGCATCACCTTTCTGGCATCGGTAGTTGAGCTTGAGGGTTGCCATTCCCAACCGATTGGTTGCGGGCCGCGGAGTCGAACCGCGTATTTCAGGGTTATGAGCCCTGCGTGAGACCGCATTCACTCGCCCGCAATATATTAGGCCTGAGGGACCGTAGTACGCTCGCTCTGCAGTAGCTATCTCTTTCGCTATAATTAGATCACTTCCATCGCTAAATGGCTGATATCTAACCGTCGACTCAGAGACTCAGGCATCCACATATATATTATACAATATTATTTAAAAAATTTAAACATATTTTTAATATTTATTTAAATAAAGGACTTTTGGACGATTAGGTATCCTTTGTAGAAGGTCGTATCCTTTAAAATCCATCCTATAGCCATTGCCAAGATAGATTCTATTCCTTCACCTCTCATTCACGATGTTAGTCTTCATCCAATGAGTGTTGGTATCCTAGTGACTAAATCAACCAACTGTTTGGCGGCGACTGAGGGGTTCGAACCCTCGCGCCGATCTCTCGGCCTAACGCGTTAGCAGTGCGTCCTCTTCACCAGCTTGAGTAAGTCGCCAAGTTCATATATTATTATACAACATTATAATAATATATTTAATGCTTTTTTAATATCTTTTTCTTGTAAGCCATACTTCCAATCAGTAAGGATAAAATTATTAGCAAATTTATTCATACCTCCTCTAAAATCTTCATCATCAAATATAACAAATTTATCACCAGCAGTTAAGTTATGCATTATATAATTAAAGATCTCATCTGGACGTTCTCCAGTATCATAATAATCTCCGAATTTATTTTTAGCAACTTCTGTTCTACCAATGATTTTAATTCCGTATTTCTTTAATAATCTTTTTAATTCAAAACCACGACGAGTGCCATTTTCAAAGATAGGACGTCTAGGATTTCCTTTTTCTGTAAATAAAGTACGCCAAGAAGAAGATAATACTACGTTAGCATTAGTTTTATTCACTAAATCTGCTAATAATTTAATATTTTCTTCATCTAAAATTCCATCATCATCTAAGTGTTGACGAAAATATGTCTCATTATTAAGAACTCCATCCACATCTAAAAATATATAATTCATAAGCTACCTCCTAGCCAATAGTAAAACCTCTAAACATTTGAAGTTCTTCTGGAAAATCTATTTTTTCATATTTTTCTGTTTCTTTATTATATTTATAGAATAATGGATTTTCACATATTTGATAGATTCCTGGCGGAACATTCTCAATTATTATATATGGATAATATCCATCTTCATATAAATCATAACTATTGTTTATTACTATTTGTTCGGCTTCTTCAAAACTTTCCAAATAACCAACGGTCCTAATACCAGTAATACCATATTTATCCCATCCTTTTAAACTTGATATAAAATATAATTCCATAATATCATATCCTTTCTTTATGGCAGGCACGGAAGGAGTCGAACCCTCATCTTCGGTTTTGGAGACCACTATTCTACCATTAAACTACGCACCTATATAATATACAATATCATGGTGGCTCGGATAGGACTTGAACCTACAACCTTTCGGGTATGAACCGAATGCACTAGCCAATTGTGCTACCGAGCCATGAAAAAAAGATGGCTTATTAATAAAACCATCTTATCTAATACTATAATCTTGCTAACTTGCTTACTAAAGCCATATCTACTAAACCATTATAATTTATCTTAAAGTATTTCATTACTGAAGGAATTGATTTATCCTCTAGAGTAGCTAAAATATCTTTAATTTCAGTTTCACTTAATTGCTTAGGTAAATATGTTTGAATTAAATTCTTTTGATAAGTTAATTCATTTGCTTTTTCTGTTCTACCAACTTTTACATTAGACTCAATCTCTTCATCTAATTGCTTAGCAAATTTCTTAATTACATTAGTAGAATCTGCATCAGTTAACTCTTCAACTCTTAATTCAATAGCTTTCTTATTTAACTCACTATAAAGCAATGATAAGATGCTCTTATTAACTTCATTCTTTTCTTTTCTTGCTGTTTGCATGTCACTATGAACACGCCAGTACATACTTGTACTACTCATGATAAAACACTTCCTTTTTATATTTAATATTATTAATATAATAATTATTTTTAAATGGGCCGATGACTACAGTTTATTGTGTGACCTCACCGGTACGGACAAAGTGACTCTATACGACATTGCAATTAGTATAAAGTATTTTTACCACTATCAGAGTTTCACTGAATATTATAGGTACCTTATAATATCTATTTATGGAGTGATAGAGCGGAATCGAACCGCCATCTCCTGGATGGCAACCAGGTATAATAACCGTTATACTACTACCACATATAATATATAATACAATAAAATGGTGGCCAGAGTAGGACTCGAACCTACGAACCCCGAAGGGAGGAGATTTACAGTCTCCAGTCATTGCCGCTAGACTATCTGGCCATAGTGGTCGTGGCTCTGGGTAATGCTCCCAGCGGATCTAAGATGAAAGTTTTACGGACTTCCTCGCCTCTTTAACGAACTACGCCACGATTAATAGATATTAAATTATAGTAATAATAATAGTCTGATTTCATGACGTATTTTACCTCTCTTAAGAATTAATTTGCCTATGCTTTTTCACGCTTCAATAACAAAGCAATGCTACTCCGTAAGGCTGACGGGAGAGGCGGTTTTCATCCTCTGTACAATCCGCAAACTGTACCCGCTTTTATGGAGCACGAGACCGGAATCGAACCGGCATTATCTGCTTGGAAGGCAGAAGTCCTAGCCATTAAACGACTCGTGCACATTTTGAGGGTTTTAAGTCTTATTATACCCACAACTTATTTGGTCGGAATGGAGTGACTCGAACACTCGATTTCTGGTTCCCAAAACCAGCGACTTAACCAACTGGCCTACATCCCGATTTATGGCGGTGCCAGCGGGACTCGAACCCGCGATCTCCGACGTGACAGGCCGGCATTCTAACCAACTAAACTATGACACCATTAATATGGCCAAGCTAAATTTATATCCTGCTGCTCTACCTACTGAGCTACCGTCCCGAAATATAATTACTAATATATAATTATATTAGTTGGTCGGGAGGGATGGATTCGAACCATCGACACGCAGGTGCCCTGAAAATTTGAAATAAGCTTTGGCTCTAATTATTTAATTTTTAGTGGTCCGGATTAGAGGATTCGAACCTCTGACCCCTTGGTCCCAGGCCAAGTGCTCTACCAAGCTGAGCTAAATCCGGATTTAAGTTGGTGGACAGTCTTGGAATCGAACCAAGATATCTAGTTCTTCAGACTAGCGCACAGACCACATATGCCAACTGTCCATATATGGTGCCGCCTGTTGGTAACGCTCCAACATCCCTAGGGCTTCAACCTAGTGCTAATCTATTTCAGCTAAAGCGGCATTTATATAAGTATTAAATTTTAAGCTGCTAAATCGTGTACTTAAGATAAACATCGCTTTAACTCCTTCTTTAATATTTTTTATGGTGCTCCGTGCAGGACTCGAACCTACAGCCACAATCTTGTAGGGATTGTAGTCTCCCAGTTGACGTAACGGAGCAAATACGGTGGAATTTGATTTTCATGAACTAGTTATTTTTGTATGCTTGTTAACAAACCCCTTAACAAACCACGCATATAGGTACCACTAGCATACCTATGGCGTCGAGTGTAGGATTCGAACCCACGGACGGCTCATCACCGTCAACGGTTTTCAAGACCGTCGCAATAAACCAGACTCTGCCAACTCGACATTAATATTTAATTATTGGCGGGGACTGCAAGATTCGAACTTGCGACACGTGGATTAACAGTCCACTGCTCTAACCAGCTGAGCTAAGCCCCCATTAACTTGGCCTAACTATTATATTCACCCAAAGAACTTTATTAGATTTTAGAAATAAGTATAGGCTCTATGTTATTAAATTTTAGTGGTGGAGCCGGTGGGAGTCAAACCCACAACAGTCAGTTTGCAAAACTGTCTCGCTATCTCAGAACATGCGGTCCCTGGTGGAGAAGACGAGGCTCGAACTCGCGACATCTAGCTTGCAAAGCTAGCGCTCTCCCAACTGAGCTACAACCCCATGGGATTACCGAGGCTTAACGTACAACGGATCGAAGCTCAAAACCGAGGAGCTAACGGTAAGATATTAATAAAAATAAAAAACGTAACCATCTAGCTACGTTGAACAAAGGGAATATATGTAAAACAATCTATGGAACTGTTACTGATACTTTTATTCATTGTAGCTTAATTTTTGTTAAGCTACATCTTTCAGTAACTTAACTTCTATTTATTTGAATTACTATAATCGGCATCATACCCATTCGCATTAGGCGCATCGAAATAACCAAACGGATTAACGTTTGAAGAGACATAGTTATTAAAATTCCAAGATACATTTGTCATTAAAACTGTTCTCATTATTTCATCTCCTAAATAGATTGTTGATATCTTTTTGATATCACTTAATTTAGCTAATTATTTTTAGCAATTCGAAAATTTTTATTTTTTATTAAATATGCTTAATAATAACTACTTATTAGACTTTCATCTTATTTCATTATTAAGGTAGTTATTTGACTACAGTGACGATAAGTCTGAGCTTAAAGGAGCTACCTCTAAACTTCTTACCGCTGTCTAGCACTGAGAGGACTCATTACCTCTAACTTTCACCGAGTATTCAGAAATAATTACAATCATTATAAAAGTTCCATGCTTTTAAGTAAGGGTTGTTCTTCTTTGTATTCGACAGATACGGCTACTCACATGTAAACTTCTCTTATATCCCTATTACTAGGTATTCAACTGTCAAGTCCCTTGTGGATTTTCCTAGGTTTGAGTAAGTTTTCCAGGCTTATTCCTAACTAGGATTCATATAACTTTTGGTTATCATCTATTGTGGAACCGAGAAGAATCATGTCTTAACTCTAATAATAACAAATACACTAACGACTATCGTAATTCTTCTTTGAAGATTGTGTTCGGTTTGATTTCAATATATACTTCCGAATCGACTTGCCATCATAGGCTATCGTCTATGAACGAAGATTTTTTGCAAGCTACGAATCTTTGTCAGCCGCTATCCTAGCACCGTAACAAACGGTCATTCACTAGGGTAATAGGTAATCATTATTAAGCATATTTAATTGTTACAATATATTATACAATATTTTTTTAATTTTTTTTGCATAATATAAATAAATTTGGCCGAGACTTAGGTTTTTCCACTTAGCTAGTTCCAAACTTACTAGCACCAAATCATTTTACATTTATATTATACAATAAATTTTTGATTTTGTAAATATATTTTTTAAAAATTTTTTAATTTTTTGAAGTTTTTGATTAACTTCACTACTAATATACAACAAAATCTTAAATTTGTAAATACTTTTTTGAAATTTTTTATAATTTTTTAATTTCTATCAATTAATTTTGCAGTATTTACCAAAATTTTAGTCAATTGTGGACTAATTCCAAATCTTTTTGCATTAGCTTCAATAGATTTTAATAGATTTCCATCGTGTTGTCTTAAGGAAGCAGCCTTCCAGTCAGCTAACATCTCACAAATATCTACTAGATCCATTCCATTAACTCCATCAGGATAATGTTCTGGGTGGTGTCTATTAACTGCATAGTGATGTGCTGTTGCTTCACTAATATTTTCTAGACTTTGTTTATATTCTTCACTCATTTCACCATTTTCATTTTGGAATTTTAATCTTGCTAACTTTTTAGTATTCTTAGCAAAAATCTCTACTTCTGGTGAAACTAGTTTTGAAGCATCGTGATCAATACCTCTTTGAGTTAATTCATCAGTAATTAATTTAATATAATATTGTACCATAGCAATATGCTTTCTTGTTTCTTCATTACATTCTGCAAGTGACATATAATCTTCATCATTTTCATAAGAATCAACTAATAGACGTGTTTTACCACAACATTCACATTTACCTGGCTCTTCAAAATAAATAAAGTTTTCTTGTCTTGCTTCTGGGTTAATCTTTTCGAGATAACATCTCTTACAATAACTCATTAGAATCATCTCCTAACTTTTTATTTGTTCTGGCAGGGGCTGCAGGATTCGAACCCGCACCGGCCGGTTTGGACTCGGCCTTTTACGGTTTTGAAGACCGCTGTGCTCCCATTACACCAAGCCCCTAAGAGAACACAGACAATGTAATAATACAAAGCCTATGTTAAAAATTTAGCAATTATTTTACATCCTTTAGAATGCTTCCAATAGCTCCACCTGGGTGATTATACTTAAAATCAACTAATGTAATTCCAAGTCTATCAGCTAATTGTAATGCTAAACCTTGAAGTAAAATTAAATAAGTTGAACTTGACGCATTAGGAACAATATTCCAATTATCTCCTTCATGTTCTAGCTCTAAAGTAAGATTAGTACTTAAAGTCTTATTTAATAAACTGTCCTTATTAAATGTAACAGCTATAGCTCTATCGCCACGTTGATTTAAATAGTTTGCAAGTAAAATAGATTCTGCAGTATTACCACTCTTTGATAAGACAAAAACTAAATCTTTCTTACCAATATAACCTAAATCACCATGCATTGCTGTATTAGTATGCATAAATACAGCTGGAATACTTAATGAAGTACAAGTACCTACAATCTTTTCACAGATTGGAACATTTTTTCCTAATCCTGAAAATACTAGCTTTCCACCATTTTTAATACAGGCTTCCGCTTGATTTAAAATGTCGTTGAAATTCTCTTCAGATAAAGATTCTAAAGATTTTTCAATTATAGACATTTGTTCCTTAAAATAATTTAACATAGTTTCACCTCTCTTAACTAGTACAATTTATAATACAAATGAAAAAATTAATTTTCTGATAATAAACGTAAGAATAATTCTCTTTGAGATTCTAATTGAACTCTATCAACTGTCTTTTCTTTTCCGTCTACTATATAATCTTCATATTCTTTCTTTTCATCTAGTACTTCATGAATTTTAGTGTCAATAGTTCCAACATTCTCTAAAACTTTTATAAATGCTGGTCTTGTATTATTTACTCTATAAATTCTATCACAAGATTGATCAAAAGAAGAATAAGTCCAAGGAGTATCTAACATAATTAAATACATCGAAGAATTAAATGTTAAACCAGTACCCATTGCTTGATGTGTACCCATAATTATCTTATAATCATCGTTTTCTTGAAATAAATTATTATTATGTTGACGCTCGCCTGCGCTTAATTCACCTAAGATTAATAGTGGTTTATATTCTTTTAAAGCTTCACTTAATGTCTTTATTGGTTGAATAAAATTTGACATTATAACGACTTTTTCACCTTGACTGAGTATTTCTTCAACTAAATCTAAACAACGCAAAATTTTTGACGATTTTATGTCATTAGAAGATAAAATAGATGGATCTACAGATGCTTGACGAAGTCTAGTTGTTAGTGCTAATAAATTAGAAGTTTCTAAATTAATTAAGTCAACTTGAGTTCCAATTCCATCTACAATTTCATCATAAAATTTCTTATGGTCAGGTTCCATTTCAATATATTCATATTCAATAAATTTTCCAGGCATATCTGATCTAATTTGAGGTAGAGTTCGTCTTAATGAACAACTCTCAACCTCTTCTCTTAATACATCTAGATTTTGATATCCAATAACTCTATCATCTGCATCTTTAATCTCGTATTGAGGTCTATAAGTAGTTAAAATAGAATTATCATTCTTAGTAAAAACTAAAGGTAAATAAGCACTAATAGGATTATTTGTAATTAAAGTACCTGTAACTCCAACCATATATTCAGAAGATAATTTTAATAAATGAGCACCTTGTTGAGATTTTTTATTGTTAGTTCTATGAATCTCATCTACAACAATCATTCCAAAATCATTTTTTCCTTTTAATAAAGCTGCAGTTAAGTCTTTTTCTTTATCTTTTCCTTTTTTGCCTCCACCTCTTAGTTTTTCGATGTTAGTAATGACAAAAAATTCCTCTATAGGATGCTTTAAAAGTTCGACACATTCTTTTACTGAACGATAACTTACTTTACCGTTCTTACTAACTTTACGTCCAAGAATTGTGCCTGATAAAGAACTATACTTCTTAATTTCATTTAACCAATTTTCTTTAATTGAATTTACTCCACAAATAATTAAACAATGCTCTATAAGACCTCTTTTATAAAGAAGTTCAGCTGCACCAATTATTTCTAGAGTTTTACCTAATCCCATACTGTCTAATAATAACCACTGTTTATGTTTAACATGATAATTAAAAGCGTCTACTTGATGTGGAAACGGTTTAAAATTTAATTGTTCTAATTCTTTATGTTTAATTGAATATTTATATTTTTCTTTTTCTAAAATAACAAATTTATCATTATTATAATAAAGTTTTAAGTCATCTTCATTTAAAAGTGCAAATAAAAAATTATTAATATTAGTTTGAGAAATAATATTTTCACCTGGTTTAATTTCTAAAGAATTATATATTAAATTTTTATTATATTTTAATTCAAAGATTAAATTATTATCTATATCTTTATATTTATAAAATAATTCTATCATATTTAACTCTTTTAAAATTTATTTAAGAAATATATTAACCATGATGGCATATCAGACTTAATTAAAGTCGGTTCATCTTTTACTAATGTTAGAGTTATATCATCATATTTAATAGCTTCATCCATAAATTCTTTTAAATTAACACAACTTATTTCCCATTCATGTGCTTTTTCAAAATAATAATATGGTTTAACTTTATTATAACTAAATATTAATGATAATAATTCTGGTACATATTTACTATACTTTATTAAAAATGAAGATTTTCCACTTAATTTCTTAGGTGGTCTTAATTCTGTAATATAAATCATTAGAATAATGAAACTGGTTCTGTAGATGTAAAGTTAACTTCTTCTTCAACATCTTCAGTCTTTACTTTAATTTCTAAATCTACATTAAATTCTTTATTACAATAATCACAAATATATTGTTCTGATAAATCTGGTTCTTCATCATAATCTACAGCTAAAATCTTTCCTAAAGCATTTTTAACTACAGTATTAGAAGTTCCTGTTAAATATTTAGAAAGATAAATTTCATCTAAAGTATATTCTGCTCCGCAATGTGGACAAGTAATTTTTATAAATTTATTTTCCATATAATAAAACTCCTTATATATTATATCTCTATTATATTATACATTATTATAATATATATTTATATAATATTTATATATTTTTTATAAAATTTTTTAATTAATTTTATAAAAAATAAAAAAAGATAATATATTTAATATATAATATTATATACTATTTATATTATCTTTATTATTTTAATTATTATAACGATCCATTAATCTTCTACAATTAGTTATAGTAATAAAACCACCATTTATCCAATCATAAGTATTTAAAGGATTTCCACTAATATTTGTAACATAACAATATATGTTATAATTAGCGATATCTAAGGCTATTTTATAACTAAGGTTTAATGATTTAAACCATACACTACTTCAGTTATTATAATCAATAGTAAATTTAAATTTATCTGAGTATGTAATATAGTCAGCACCATAATCTTTGTGAGTTACTTGTTTAACTCCCTCTACTAATCTCTTTGCACGATAAGTTAATGTTCCTTCAATTTCAATAACATTTCTGCCGTATATATCGTCCCAACTTGAAGGAGAAGACTTTGTTTCTGGACGATCTATTTTAAATTCATCTAATATATCTAAAATTCCTACTGAAGCATAATAAACTTTGTATCCATTATAAGTTGTTTGGTAAAGTCTATACGTTTTTCCAAATCCTGGATACTTAAGATATGGTTTAGGATGATTAGTTGATTTAGTAATTTGACCAGTTTTCGAAATATTTAATGCAGAATTTATATTTACTGATCCTGTATTTGATATACTTGAAATAACATTTGTATTAAGTTTAGTATTTACCGTAGCATTCCAAGCAATTAGGTTTGTATTTGCTGTTATTTCATTAGCTTTAAAATATGGAGTAAATAATGAAACTTTATTACCAGTTACACTTGTTGTTAAATATGTCCAATTATAAGTATAATAAGTATAACCACAAGAAGATATATTGGAATATCTATTTCTTATAATTCTAATTCCATCATAGGCTGCCATTAATGAATATTCTGCTGCATAAGGTAAACTACTATCAGTAGCAGATGGGCTGGAACTACCATTTTTAATTCTTATGAAATAATTTCCATCAACTCTATTAGTTGTTAAGGAATTTGTTTTGACGGTATTTGCTGTTATCTCATTTCCTTCTAAAGTATTATTGACTTTAAGTTTAGTTCCAGTGATTGTGACAGATTGTGGTATAGTTATTTGACTAGATGATAAAGTAATACGTGTATTAGTATTTTGAGCATATAAATATTGTGGTAATTGAACATTATTATCAGTTGAAATTAGATTATAGCCTGATGGATTCCATGTTGTTGTACAAGCTCTTAATTCACCATTATCTAGATAAATTGGTGTATAATTACTACCAACACGACTACTTACTTCTCTAAGTATACCATCCTCAACTTTTAATAATTTACGTTCTGAAGTATTTACATCATAGCTAGTATAAGTTTTAGTTATAGGATTATATCTTTTTAATTGTTCTGCATAAATAGCATGAGTTACACCTTGATCATCTTGAGAGATATTAGGCTTTATTTTATGATTTTCATCAAAAGATAAATTAATATTAATTCCATTATTTGAAACTATATCAGTATTAATTATATCATCATTAGTATGGTAATTATGAACTGAATTATCTGCAATCTTATCAGCTGTAACTGCATCATCTTTAATCTTTGCAGTTGTTACATTTTGATCTTTAATTTTAATTGTTGTAACACTATTAGTAGCAAGTTTTGGTTCAGTTACATTTTGATCTTTAATTTTTTCAGTAATTACACTGTTAGTATTTAATTTTTCAGTAGTAACATTTAAATTTTTAATTTTATCTGTAGTTACAATTGCATTTTCTAAATCTATTTCTTTAATCTTTCCAAATAATTTGTCTTCATCTTGTCCTAAATCTAAATAATAATAGAAATTTTTATTTGTTGAACTTGCTAAATCATTTGGATTAGTTAAAATAGCTAAACCATTAAAAATTGAACCATCATCAGTTGAGATATCTAGTATTTCAGTATTAGGGTTTTGTACTGTTGATGAAGCAGCAAATGGTCTTAAAATTAATGTTTCTTGATCATTTCCTAATGATACAGACTCCAATTTAATTCCTAACCAACATTTGTTTAATTTTTGAGTACTAGTATCAAATAAATCTGTAGTTAATTCTTTAATTTTAAAGTAATATCCATGAATGAAGAACTCAAATGGTTGATTAAGTCCGATATTTTCAGGCTGAGTAAGTATAAAAGTATCTTTATTAATATATGAAGTTAATTTTTGGTTAGCTTCTGTATTAATAGAACTTTCTACATTATAAATATACTCTACTGAATCTTGTGTAAATGTTCCTCTAAATGCTGTAGGATATACGTCAATATTTACACTTTTAAAATAATTTATTGCCATTTTTATTCTCCTTCATTAGTAGTTGGATTACTAATTTTCATTGTCCATTCAATTAAAAGATTATAATTACTATTTTTATCTTCAAAATTTATTGGATCAAGTACTTCAGTTGTTTGACCATCATCAACAATTGATTTCGTTAATAAATAATAAGCACTTGGATTTGAATCTAAAGATTCAGTTCCAGAATAAATTGCAACTAAACTTAACCAATTTCCTATCAAATAAGAATATGGTATTGAAAATCTAAATGTTGCTTTATCTTCATCAACTTGAACTAAAGCATCTAAATATATAAAATCTGCCGAAACGGCTGTTCTAACATTATTACCCTCATTATTTCATTTAAAATCTTTTGGAAAAAATGATGAACTAGTTCTTCCAGCTATATCAAAAAGCTTAATCTTAGTTGGTCTTAATATATTTGCTGCATTGAAATCTCCACCTAAACATTTAGCGAAAAATCTAAATAACGGTGAACAACCTTTATTATGATAATTTCTTGTGCCAATTAAGTCTTTACCTTTATATTCACTTACTTTAATTGTACCTGAATATTCAAATAAACTATTATTATTCATAAATTCTCCTATACTAATCTTCTTCTATATTTTCATCTTTATAAAGCTCTTCAGAATGTGACTCACCTGACACTTTTTTACTTAAAGTTTTATTAGGACGTACGATATTAGTATTTGCTGAATATCCAGCTTTATCGCTAATTAATTTAGCTTTAGAAATTGGATTTTCACTTGTTCCAAAGTCACTAATAATTCTAGCAGTTTCATTAGATCTAATTTTAGAAATTTTGATATTTTCTGTTAAATCATACTTTTGAACAATTTCAGATTTAACTCTTGTTGTTTTAATTTTATTACAAGTTATACCAGCTGGTAAAACGTATTCTAATAAATCATTAAATAAGTTTAAATCTGTTAATTCAATTGGAATATATAGGTCTAAAGTTAAACCATTATCAGATATTTCAACCTCAAATGAATCGGTGATTCCTTCTGCATGAAGGATTGTATCACCGATTAATTGAACTGCGGTTAATGTTCCTTTATTTCTTAATATTTCAGTAAAAACTGAACATATTGCCATCAACTGATCTGTATTATATTTATGTTTTAGGTTTAATCCTAATGTTAAAGCTAACAAATCTATAAAAACTGTATTTTTTGATGGAATTAAATACATTAGATCTGCATTTGTTTTTAAATAATTTAATACTACATCATATAATCTTCCAATAAATTGGAAATCTCTAGACTCATTATAATATATGCTTGGAGTTAAATCTTGAATTTTAATCATATTATTTCTCCTTATTAACGTCTAGAAGATGATTCTACTTGGACACCTTTATCAATTGAGTCTATATCAATTTCACCAACAACAAATTGATTATTAATATTATTCTTATCAAACCAAATATTAGCACTTTGTAAGCTTTCATATTGTCCGTTTGAATCTAATACTTCAGTATTAATATCAATAACATTATTATTATCAGTTGTTAAATTATAATAGAATTCATTATTAATATCTATTTTAGAGATATCTTTAATTAATTGTTTACTAATGTCATCACCTATATTTGAATCAGTACCTGAAGTAATAAAATAATGAACTAAATCATAATTTATTCCAAACTCATTTTTATTACTTGTAGTAATAATACTTAAATCTGAAACAGTAATAACATCTGTACACTTTAATTTATAAGTTGTATCTGATGCATTTTCTTTATATAAATCTGGGAAGATTTGCATAAAGTTTTTATCTGCTGTGTATTTAACATATATAATATTAATTCCAGGTTTTAGTTCATAATAATCATGTTCACCGTCTAATTGAACAGTTTTATCTTCCCACCAATCCATTGTTTCTGGAGTATAAGTACCACCATCACCATAATAATTAAAAATCTTTGGATTAAGATTATTAATATTAAATCTTATACATGCATTTTGTTGATTTGGCTTATCTGATGGCGTTTTTGAATAATAAATCATAATTAATCCGTATTGATTATCAGTTGGAATCAACATATTTAGTTTAACATAATCATTATTTGGTTTAAAGTCTAGATCTTGAGTAACTAATTTATAATTAAATAAATCACTAAATTTAAACTGAGTTAAATTAGACGCTACATTATGTAAAGATTGAGAAATTGTACTATTTAAAGCTGTCTGTAATCCTTCAAGATAAGTTTGTTTTAATTTAAAATCTGTTAAATAAATATCCTCACCAGAATCTGAGTCTGTTTGTTGAATTATCGTATATAAACTTCCACTTAAATTTCTAATTTCATAATTTGATTTTAGACTAGGTGCTTTATCTATATTAGAGAATTTATTAATTCTTAATTTAGTTGTATCGGTTGATACACCATTATTAGAATTATTCTTTATGAATAGATCTATCAAATCTTTTAAATCTGTTTTATCTGTGATGTGTTTATTTATTAAAGTATTTAATTCACTAGTATTAATAGCGTATGCAGTTATACGATCACCTTTACTAGATAATGTTTGAGTTAGATCAGGTCCACAATTTAAAATATATTTTGCTGAAACTTCCCATTGATTAAAGTTATCAGAGTCAATATTAAAATTTAATTTACTTAATTCTTTATATACACCATTACTGTAATAGCTTGTTACACTATTATTTTTTATTTTATACCAGTTTTTATCAATATAACTTGAATTATCATGTACAGAAGGACTTGTTTCTAAATCAATATTATTAATATAATCACCTTCAATTAAATTTATATATTGATATTCTGTAAATACCATATAAGTTTTTATTCCAGTATTCTCTCTTGAATTAAAATTAAATTTAACCCAAGGTACACTATTTAAACCACTAGATAAAATTGTATCATTTGATACAGAATTATTTAAAATATAATATACTCTATCATTTTGATATGAAGTGTCTGTTTCAAGTGGAGTAGCAATATAATCATATATAGTAACTTTAGTACCATTTCCATAGTACGCCATATCTAATTTATTTGCATCAGTATAATAGATATATTCATTTTCTCCTAATGAATAAGAATAAGTAACTAATGAAATGCCACCACCTACATTTTTTATAGTTTTATCCCAAGCTAAACGTAATTGATTTGAGCTATTATTTAAATTCCAATATAAGTATTCAGTACTTGAATCTAAGTATATATTTGAAATCTCTCTTATTTCTATTTTTTCATCTGTGCCTAATGTAAACATTGAATAGATTTTTTTAGCTAATGTTACACCTTCATCTTCGAATGTAGCAGTAAAATCAACATCGGTTTTTGTAAATGTTTTATTAGAACCATCAGCATATTCTTGAGAATCATATACATCAAAATTAGGTTTGATAATAGTACCAGGACCATAATATTTAGTAATTATACTTTCTTGTTGTTCTTCAGTACTAGCTTCTGTGCTATTTTCAGATTTAGTGTAATTAATTAATAAAAATTCATCAGTTTGTAATTCATAATCAGCATTCTTTCTTATACCACTGAAAACGATATCTTTACCTAAATTATAATTATTATCTGGACCAGCTCCATTTGGATCTTGGACATAATAATTAGAAAAGTTACCATTAGTTGCTGCAAAATTTAATAATCCATATTTATATTTTGTACTATCTACTAGATAACCTGGAACATTATCTTTATTTGATCCAAGTCCTTTATAGATTCCAGAAAAATACGCTGTTGTACGTGGGAACAAACGCTCAGAAATTTTAACTTTTAAAGCTTCAAAATTTTTTCTACCACTTGCTGTATCATAGCTTATATCTAAAGTATAATAAGTATTTGTCGATAAGTATGATTCACCAGTAAGAGGTACAACTTTAAACTTCTCATTTAATGTACCTGTAGCTTTAAATACTACAGTTGTAGTGTCTCTTAAGTATCTATCAAATTCGTCTTGTCCTGCTAAGGTTTTTTTATCATACTGATCACTATAAAATTCTAATGATAGATAATTATCAGTTAAGTATTGTCTTAAAGATATAAATTTAGCTGGCTGAGCTTGTTCGGTAGAACTACCTGCATGCTTTAATTGAATAAAATAATTTACATAAGCTGGATATGTTAGTAAAGTTCTTAAATTTTTTGATCTAAATTGAATTACTTGACCATTTGTTAACTTAGCTGGTGTTAATTTATCTCCAGTTTTAATTTTATATTCAGTTTCAGTATCTAATTTAACTAAAGAGAATGGAGTCTGAGATGTTTTACTTGGAAAAACTGGATCTTCATTTGGATTAAAACGTGTCTCAGTAAATGCAGACTTAAATTCAGTATCATAATTAAATAGAGGAACTTTACCAGCTAAAATATTTCTTAAAGCTAATTTATTATAGATTTTTCTTGCTGTTTGTTCTACATCAGATAAATTATTAAATAAAGTTACACTTTGTGTTGTAGAAAAAGCATTTCCAAGAACATATTCAGTATTATCTGCTAATAAGAATTTTGTTATCATAGCTGGTTCAAATAGATTTACGTTCTTAATACGTTTATCAGCACCAGTCATTACTTCTAAAATTGTATCGTAAGGAATTTCTTCACCAAAGTCTATATTATGTAGATTAAATGCTTCGTAAATAGCAACTTTAATATTATTAATAATTACTTTTTGTTCAGCTTGATTTACTTTTGAAGTTGTTGTAATTAAAGCTTTTAATTGTAAATAATTCTTAATTGCAACTATATCAGCTTTAATGTCATTATCATTATTTTGATTTATAGTTTTTTCAACTTCTGGTAATTTAATTTTATGAGTTAAAGTTTTGATATTTTTAATTTTATTTTGAATATCACTTAATATACTTCTATCTAATTGAAATGAGCTTAAATATTCAGCTTTAGTATTTAAATTACTAATATGCTTAAATGGATATAAAGTTAATGTAAAATTATCCATTGTAGCATTAGGTACTGTAGTTTGTTTATAACAAATTCCGTAATCATTGAAAGTACATAAAGTGATAGAGTTATTAATATCAGTATTAATATCTGAAACAACACTATTTGAAACTAAATTAAAACCATTTTCATCTGTTAATTGATAGATCTTATTCATATAATCTCTACAAGTAACTAAGGTATCAAAAGTACCTATTGTCTTTTTATAATTAACATATGCTTGTCTAATAGTTTCAACATTATTTCCATTTGTTGCAGAAGATGGATTTACAACAGTATAATTTTCTAATGCACTATCTAAGTTTTCAGATAAAGATGTTGGTAAAGTCATAAATGTACTTATTTCTCTTGAAGTAACATTACCATTAACACCTGAAGTTCTTGTATAATAAATTTCAAGACCATCTTCAATAATTGAATCAATGTCTTCAGGGAATTCGATATAAGGTTTAGCTAGCTTAGAATTAAATCCAAACTTATAAATCTTACTCTTAGCTTTTTGAGCATTTAAATTTGAAACTTGAGTCCAACGTTCACTCTTATTTCCATCATTTACATTATAAACAAAAATACCGTTTTCAGCGATTTGAGTTTCATTAAAATAATATCTATTTTGATCGTCTAATTGATAAATTGAAATTATATTATCATTATCAGATTCACATTGTTCTATTTGTCCTTCCATACAACGAATAGGTACACCAGAAGTATTTTGAGATAAATATTTGCTCTCAATAGAGAAATAGTTTATTGATTTATCACTATTTGTAAATGTTGTAAACATTGGAATTTCATATAGACTTTGTTTCCATTCTTCTTTACCGTTATAATAAACAGTTACGTCAGTTATAGCTGAATTATAATATTTAATATTATATCCCATCATTTCGCATAGTTTTTGCATACTTTCTAATTGAGAAGCTGATGGCATAAATGCTTCTAGAGCTGTTATATCTTGTTCATAGTTAATTTTATCAGCGATTGCAGTTAAAACTTTTAATAAGACGATTCCTGGATCTGACTCATTTGTAGTTGTAGGATCCCATCTTAAAGATAAATTTTTAGCAGTATCTAATAATTCATTTCAAATTTGGTAAAAATCTTTAGCAGTAGGTGATAAAGATACAGCTTCAATATCGGTTTTATTTATCATAGCAATCTCCTAGTCATTATTATTATCTGAATTTGTGGCTAAAACTAATTTATAAGTATCATTTGTAAAATCTATTTGATTTATACCATGAACTTCGGCAATAATTTTTCCATTCTTTTGAGTGACATTTATGTCCTCTCGTCTAATTCTTAATTGAGGAATAAAAATAGCTAATTGTTCATAGATTATATCTGTAAATATTTCTAAAGTCATAGGTGAATTTTGATCAAACATTAATGGATCAATAAGTCCACCTCAAAATGGATCACCTATAAGTGAATTTCTTTCACTACTCAATACAAGTCGTGCATTTTGTCTTGTTGCTTCTTTATATTCAGCAGATTTTCAAATATTTGAACTGTTCGTATTAAACATTGTTGGAAATTTAAATGAACGCATCTATTAATCTCCTTTTTAACTAACTATATAATTTAGCAATTAAAGCTAAAAATAAAGTTATTAAATATTTAATAACTTTATTTTATACAATATTATTTTAAGTTAATTTTGAGTTGTAGCTAGAGCATATTCGATTTCAATATCTAAATAATTAAGAATAACATAATCTGTTGATAATGAATTTTCTTCAATTATAGTTTTTCCATTAATATAAATATCTCTTCCTTCAACAAAAATATCTTTTAAATTTCCATATCGATTATCTGTACTTGAGCTTGGTCTAAATCCATAAGTACACGAAATTTTTGATACTACTGGAACAGATATACTTGAACCCGGTAATTGATAATTTGGATTAAGTGTTGATAATTTTAGATTAGTATATTCTGATATCGGACTACTCAAATCAGATTCTGTTAAAATTAATTTAAATCTATAAATATCTCTTTGATTATATGCAATTGAATTTCTATTACCAAGCTTAAAAGTGGTAGAAAGATTTAATTGTTCTGTTTTTACTTTTACTATTTGATTATCATTTGTAATAGTTTTTGTTTCAGAAACATTACTTAATGGTTTTAATAATTCAAGATCTGTTTTTAAATTATTTATGTCTTGATTAATATCTGTTATAGTTGTTATTCCAAAAGATGTATCTGAAGGTAATTCTGCTTTAGAATCAACAATTAATGTTTTTCCAATTAATGTTGATCTTTTTTTATTTAATGTTTGTTGTTTAAAAGTTCCTTGATTTATTAAACCTAAAATTACAGGTTTTCCAGCTTCATTGTTATCGAAAGCAATCCAAACATAATCTCCTAAAGCATATCCACCAAATTCTCCAGGATTGACAACTGAATGAGCTTTTATTCTAACATTTCTATTTAAAACAGTATCAAATAATGGAACATGGACAGTATATTCACCAGTATCACCATTACCATTTGTGTATATCTCTACAATGACTGCTTGAGTTATCATAAAATGCTTCCTTTCTACATAAATTTTGCGCCTAGGAACGTTTTAATATTTTAATCTAAAACTATAGCTGATTTTTAAAAAACGTTCCTAAAACGTTAAATATTTATATCTGGATCTCCATCGATCTTAGTTAATTCTAATGTAGTTTTATATCCTGCACCACTTATAGAATCTTTTTGACTTGTTATTATATATAATCCAGAAGAAATATGTTTGTGACCACCAGGGAATATAACATTTAATCTTACATAAGACATTAATACTGCTGGTCTTAATAATCCTTGAATTGTTATAGACGCTTTAATTGGATATTTAGTGATTTTTGTCCACCAAGAACGATCCTCAGGTCTAACTTTAAACATTTCATTTTTTGAAGTTAGACCAGGAGATAAAACATCTTCCCATACACCACTTCCGTTTAATCTTCTGACGTACTTTTCTTGAGTTAATTCGCCTTGATAGTCGTAATAAATTGAATAATTTTGATTATTATTAAGACTAAATTGTGAAACTAAAGTTGAAGTATTATATCCAATATCAATATTATAAGCATCTGAATGATTTCCTAAGTGAGTAGTCTTAGTTACTTTAAAATAAGGTCCAGAGGCTAATAAATCATTAGCTGTTCCAGATGTTTCGTATGCTTGGTCATAGATTGTTTCATCATGAATAGTTAAAATCCATATAGCATTACTTCTATCTCCAGCTACTGAACCATCTGGTATCATACAGCTTACTAGATAAGAAATATAATCCATTACTGAAATATTTACTTTAGATTCGATTTCTACAGCTTGATCGCCACCATCGATTAATTTATCTAAATTATCAATAGTCATTCCTCTAAATATTTTTTGAAGACCTGTTGAACTATCTTTAAATAAATCTTTAATTAGATCACTCGGTTTATGTAAACGACCATCATCAATTCTAGTAATTGAACCAGAAAATCCTAAAGTAGAAACAGATGTTGCACTTACTGTGTAATTTATTGTTGATGTTTCTAATGAAAAAGTTGTTGTAATGTTTGTAATAATAGCTTCTTCGTCTTTATAAATAGAATTTGGCATTGCGATATTTCCATAAGAGAAGACAATTCTACGTGAATTACTTACACTAGAGAAAACTTTTTCAAAAAAGTTTGGATCATCATTTACAGTAATTGGATATGCAATCTGTAAAGTATATTGATTTACTTGACCATTAATTTTTGTTATGTCTAATCTTTGAACATAATTTGGATAAACTACATCGAAGTTTTCATAAAATCCATCAATATTTTTTGTTGATTTATTTCTAGAATAAACTCCAAAAGTATAATTTCCTATTGTAACTTTTATTCAAGGAATTTGGATCCTATTATAATCAGATAATAAACTATATCTTTGTTGTGAAAAATTTAACTTTGCCATTATCTATCAGCTCCGAATTTTACACTAGATAAGCTTGGAATTTTAATTAAATCAAAATGATCAGTTAATTTAATGAATGGATCCATAATATCATTAAAATAACCAATTATCCACCATAAAGTAGGATTTGCATAATATTTTAGTGCTAGATAATCTAAAGTATCAGTTTCTTTTAATTTATGTGAATAAAATGAGACTGATTTATCCATTGCACTACCAATACCATAAACATTTTTACCAGTTTGTGTGTCATAATAAAATGGAACAGTTGTATATCTACTAACATAATTATAATCTTTATATTGTTTATTTTTTAATCTGTCCATAATTATCTCCAATCATTAATCGTCAATTCCAATATAGTTCTTAGCACCTTGTCTAAATGTATTAACTTCACCTCTAAATGAACCATTTGTAAATACTGTTGTAGAATCATATGGATCTACTTCAGTGATTGTAAATGAAATTTTATAACTAGCATATTTATCACCAACAAGAATTGGTTTTTCTTGAGTTACACCGACAGCTCCATTAACTATTCCTTTAATAAATAAAGATTTTCCAATTTTTAAAGCTACTAAAGGAGGTTCAACAGCTTTATTGTTAGCATTGTATTTAGGTAAAGCTATAGATTGAAGAGCTCTAACTAAATTATCAACGTAATCTTCGCCATAACCTAACTTAGCATTACTCCAACTCATATTAACATCATCAAATTCATCTCTATGAATATCTAATGTAATATTAATTATTCTTGGTCCTGAATTTGAATAAGTGTAAACTGGAGCTGAACGTCCTAATGCTTGGGTTGGTTGAAATGATGATTGCATACTATCACTAAAAGAATCTGGCCAATTTGGTAATCTCCAATATTGATATCCTTCATCTAAGTGCGAAATATAGATATAATTATTAGGAGCAATAGCCACATTATCTTTAGTATATCTTTTTATTGTTTCTTCAGAATAATCATATGAAGGTTGATATCCCATAATTATCTCCTATCTATTCTTCTGAGTATATGTCTACACCAGAAATACTTGTTGTAATAACTTCACCTTCTTCATTTTTTGATTTATGTGTATAATATTTTTCAGCATACTTATCTACATATCCAAGAGTATCTAATAAAATTGAACTTAAATCATATTGTTTACTATTCTCTTTTTGATATTCTATAGATGCTAAATCTGTTATTTTATCATAAATAGCTCGTTGATATCTATTTCTCCATAATCCTAAAGGTGAACCGTGCTCATCTATTTCTATTGGATTATTATTTAATCTTAAAACAGTTTCTACACGTTTTACATTATCATGTATTTCGTCTTTATCATGAATTACATTTCCTAAAAAATACTCAACAAGTTTATCTGCGAATGGATAACTTATCTTAGTATTTAAGCTTAATAATTGTAATCTAGAAATTGGAGTGAATTTACTATTATCTGAAAAATTTTCATAATTAGTTACATACTTATTTTGAGTAAAGACATAATTATTATTTCCAGTTCTCTTTTTAAAACTATAATCATTCCAACCTGTGTAATCTCCTTCTAAGATTACTATTGATGAAGTTAGATCACTTGGAACCTTTAAAAATAATTTTAAATCTTTTTCCATTAATGCTAATTCAGTATCAATATAATTTTTTGAACCATATGTTCTTAAAACTTCAGTATTTAAATTTTCACTTAATAATTTATCAAAAACTATTGGTTGGTTAAAATTCATAGTATTTAATTTTAGATAAGTTGATGGAGATAATGGAATAAATTTATCTCTTGTGTCTAAATAATTTCCAAAAATACCACAACACATTTCAATGACATTCGGACTGTCGATTGCAATAGTATATTTTTTAAATAATCGTACTGGAATCATATAAATCTTATAATGAGAATCCGTAGTGTCGAATGAAACTAATTCAGAACTTTTTTGAATATTTACAGTTCTTTGTGGATCACTATTAAGTGGAAAATCTGTTTCATAATTTATTTTTACAAAATCTAATTTTAAATGGCTTACAAGTCTATTATTAAAACAATTATATAAAGACATTAAATCTATATTATTATAATCTCTTTGGAATCTTAAGAAATCACCTAAATATTCATGAGTATAAGAATCATAAACATTTGAATTTAAAACTAAATTTCGTGTATGATTTAGATCTAATTTATTATATGCAAATGGTCTATTTTCATATCTAATCCAATTGAGATGTCCATCTGGTTGTTGAACACAATATTGAATATATCCATCTTTTATATATTCAATATATTTAGTATTTTCATGATATACTTTTCCATCACTATTTTTAACTATAGTTTTAAATATATCTTTTTCATTTTCTTTTTCATATAAGTGTTCTGTATGATAATCATAATTTTCTTTAGTATAAACACGGTAATTTGGTAAATGGAAAGAATTTAAATATTGTTTTAAATATCCAGTAAAAATGTGTTTATTATCAAATGTGAACATTTTCTATCTCCAATCTTAACCATGTATTGTATCTCTTACCCAACTTAAAGTCGAATTTGTATCATCTTTTACTGTAAATGTTAATGCTCCATTTGTTACATCTTCTAATAATTGATAAATACGTAATACACTATCATTAACATCTTCAATAGTTACTTCAGTATTTTCATCTTTAGCTTGAGCTAATTTATCACTAGATTCTTCATCTGCATCACTTAATGTTTTATTTTTAACGTCACTACCACTTGCATTTCCAACATAACCAGAAGAAGATTTTTGAACTCCACGTTCTCCAAGTCCTAAATTACCATCACCTCTAGTAACAGTTGTTAAATTAGAGCTAATTCCTAATTTATTTAACATAGCAGTTCCACTAAAACTACTTCCTAATCCACTTACAATAGAACCAATACCAGATAGTACTCCACCACTTAATGCTGCAACTCTCATAATATCTGCAACAGTTGTTTGTAAGTTAACACCAGTACCCATAAATTTAATATCTGGTAATGCAATACCACCTACAACGTCATCTAATAAACCAGCAGATTTATATATTGCATAAGTTACTGGGTTATTAGCGATATTAGCACCTAAAGTATATTTAAAGTTATCTCATCCGTTTTCTAGCATTTCACCAATGTTCATTCTGTTTTGAATAGAACCAGCCATAGTCATTAAATTATCAACCATACTATCATAACTTAATTGTCCAGAAATAGACTTTTTAGCTTTAGCATCATTAGCTAAACTTGCAATGGCTTTTAAATCTGATGCAGTAACACCATATAATTGAGCTAATTGTTGTTGAATAACACGGCTATCTTTAGATTGATTATAAATATCTCCTAAATACTCAACAACTTGTTCTAATAAATTACTTGTTTGGTCGCTATTTAAACCACTAGACAACATATCACTAACAGATAAACCAGCTCTATTTGCTGCCATAATTAATAGATTACCAGCACCACCTGAAGTAATACCTTCTAGATTACCTGATAAGATTTGTCCTAATGCTTTTGAAATACTTTGAACGTTATTAGCACCAACAGAATACATTGATCCTAACCATTTTTGAACAGTATATTCAAATTCAGTTGCTTCAGCTGCATTTGATAATGCTTCTACTTCATATAGATCAGATCTAATATTAGAAGCTAAATCTGATAAATATTCTGTAGTTTGATACATATTATTTAAAAATGCATTTAATGCAGCTTCCATACCAAGTCTACCAGCTGTAGTATCTTGTTGTTGGATACGAATTAATTTTGTTAATGTTGCATCATTTGCATCGAATGTCGCAGCAATCTTATCTTTAATAGTATTTAAGAATGCTCTTTGTTCTACATTATAAGCAATACCTTTGCTAACCATATCTTTGATATTAGTTACAATATCGCTCATTTTTACAAACGGAGACACAGCTGCAATACTAGTTACATCAGAACTAATCTTTTTCCAAATAGATCCACTCTTAGTTTCTAAATTAGATCCATATAATCTTGTATCTATTTGAGATTGCATGTTTGCAGTAGTTGTTATAGAATTATCAAGTTGTTTAACAAAATTTCCAAGTGCATGAGTTAATCCATCCAAAACATGTCCAAGACCGTGTTTTCTTTGATCTGATTCGCTCTCACCTTCAGCCTCTAAATCGGCCTTAGCATCATCTCTTTGTTTCTTTCTTTCTTCTCTATATTCTTTACTAAAGATACTAGCTAATCTAGCACCCATAGAATTTGTTTGCTTTAATCTATCATAAGCATCTTTTTTCTTTTTAGTAGATTCTAATTTTTTATCTGAAGCTTCTTGTTCTTTTGCTGTTTTCTTAATTAATTCTTTTTGTTGTTTAAATTCTTCTCTTATTGCTTCTTCTTTTTCTTTCTTTTTATTTCTAAGCGCTTCAGCTTCTAAAGCATTTACTGACTCTGCAATTTCTATTCTCTTATCAAATTCTTGATTAAGAGCTTCCATTTTCTCTTCAAATTCAACTTGAGACCAAATCTTTTTTTGTTCATATAATTTTCTTATTGCTTTTTGTTCAGCGGCATCAGCTTTAGCATCATTTTCTTTTCTTAATTGTAATAAATAATTAAGTTGATCTGATTCTTTATTAAGAGCCTTTTTTCTCTGTTCTTCTTTATATTCAATAATACTTTTTATACTATTTAATTGAGTCTGTAAACGACTAAGCTCTCAAGCTTCATCTTCATTATAAGTTTGTTTAGCTTGTTTTTTTAGATCTTCAATCGCTTCTTTAGTTTCTTTAATTTCTTCTCTTAAATCGTGTTTAAGAGGTATACTATTTAATGATGTTAAATCTTTTATAGCCATAAACGACTCCAATCAAATCAAATATCAGTTAATTTAGCAAATCAATATATTTATTTAATTATTAAAAATTTAATAAATAAAAAAGAAGTGTATAAAAAATTTTATACACTTACCTATTACGATTATTTCTTGATTCAGCAGCTTTTTGTTTCTGTTCTTCAATCTTTTTATTAATAGCATCATTTTTAGCTTTAATAAATTCAATTAAATAATGTCGTTCTACAACGCTCATTCTCATTACTTCTTCATATCCAATATGTAATGTATCACAAATAAACCAAGCTTCTTGAACTATTTCTTTAAAATGTTGAGGTGCGTAAAGAGTACCATCACTAGAATATCGTTGGTCTAAAAAATTCTGGTCCAAAGCGAAATGTGGCCTCTGATTTTTCTCCACATTCTGGGCAATGTACTATAGTTGAAGTCATACCACCAACAACTTCATTTAATTTATCAATTCCAAGTTCGATAAAACGTAGATCTTTTGCATTTAAGTTTTTAATATATTCACTTAATCTATGTTGATCTAATTGTTCACCATTAACATTATTAATAGTTAATAAGAATAATGCAAGAGATTGGAAATCAATTTTAGCTGTTTTAAACTTACGCTTTAATTCTTCAGCTTTATCATCAATTGCATCTAGTAAGTGTGGTGTTTGGAAATTTAATCCAATCTTGTCTCCACTAACTGGAAGTGTAATATTACTTCTTTCTTCAAACTCATCTAAATCGATTGGTTCACCTTCAAAATCATCTAGATTAGTTTCTACTTCGACAAATCTTCCACAATGAGGACATTTAATTTCCATTAAATATGTAGAACCATAAGTAATTGTTCTTAACTTATGTAATAGATATTGATAATCACCTAAACACATATCATAAACATGAATTGCTGGTTTTTCAATCATATTGTCTTCAATAAGATCTGCTAAAACTTTTAATGGAGCAACTGAATTACCTTTTCTCTTTAATTCATCAAATCCATTCATAGCTTTTAATTCAACTAAAGCTTTAACGTCCTTACTGTAAATCTTACCACGTGAAGGTAAATTATATCCTTCGTTAATTGTATACTCTGTTAATCTTTCTGCCATAATTAATCCCTTTCTTCATAATGTCTTTCTAAGATTTCGCGTATTAAAGCTGAAACTGTGATATTTCGTCTACTAGCTTCGGCTTCAAGTCTTTGCTTCAATGGTTTTGTAGATTCAAATGACTGGATAACTTTTTGACTTCTATCTAGTTTATTTCTACCCATATTTAGCTCCTTTACAATTTTATTACATTTAATTTAGCTAATTATTTTTATTAAATTTTTATTAAAAATATATTAAATAAAAAAAAAGAGGAAATTAATTCCTCTTTAATGTTTTCTAGCCATTAGAGCTATTTTTTTCCATATCTTCTGGTAATGCCCAATCGTATTGGATTGTTGCTGTGATTGTTCTCTTACCATCGTTTTCTTTATCAAATCCTTCAGTAGATAATTTACTAATCCATACACCATATAATGTCCAAACACGAACAATTTCATAATCTTGGGTGTAATGAATTAATGTAGCAGTTTTCTTATAATCAGTCATACGTCCACCTTTTTGAGTGAATGGATTATAAGCTTTATATTGCCAAGATTGTAGGATTTCATAAGTATGCATACCAATTACATCGTCTACTGTTAAATCTCCACCTTGCCATTCAGGTTTACCAGCGAATTTTACAACTTCATTACCACGAGTGTAATTTAATGGAGTAATATCGAAATCTGGTTCGAAGAATTTAGTAACGTGTAATTCTAGATTATCTTCAGCTTTCATCCAAGCATTTTCATTAGTAGCTTCAGGAGCTGTATTACCTGTATAAGTATAAGTTGATTTAAGAATTCCATCTAAACCATTAACTCTTAATGTAAAGAAACCAGTTCTGGCAGCTTCATTATTTCTATATTGGTCATCAGCGATATGGTGAGCAGCTAATGACTTATTGTAATTACTTTTATAATTTGTATCAGCCATATTTTTTTACTCCTTTATCTTATTCCAATATAGTATTTGTTTCTTCTAGAGAATTTTCTAGAGAAATAGTAATTTCAAAATCTTCAACTGCTTCAATTGGAACAATTCTAAGTGTTGCTGCCATAGTTCCTTTTTGAGCAACTGTAGTTCTTATAATATCATAATCTAAAATACCATCATTACTTACCATAGTATCTAGTAATGGAGTGATAGCACTCTTGAAACTAAACCATAATGTATCACTATTTGGATTAAATGTTTTAGAAGTTAATATATTATATAATTCCTTCTTAATAGTAATAATTAATTGTCTAATATTTAAATAATGCTTAGCTTTTAAATCATCAGCTTTTAAAGCAAATGCTGTTCTATTACCCCAAATATAATAATTACCTCTGATTTGAGCTACAAGGTTACAAGCTTTACTAACTGGAACTTCACCAACCTTAGTTGTATTTGTTCTTGGAGATAATTTATTAACTAAGACTTCACCAACTTTTAGTAAAGGATTCTTAATAACATATTTACAAACACCACGTTTATAACCAGCTACAGCATACCATTCTTTATAATTAATATCTAGATCATATTTAGCGCAAGCTAAATAGTAGAAAGACATTGGTAATGTACTATTTTTATATATCTTATCTTCTGCTAAGTATAAGTCAAGACCAGGACCTACGATAGCACTATATTCATCAGCAGTTGTTTGATTGATCCAACTTGTAATTGAAGTAGCAATTTGAGTTTGAGTTGTTAATCCACTATTTAAATATGTATTTTCATCGATATCAACTAAAGCTAAAATATCATTACGTAAAGTAGCTAATTTAGAAATATTATTATTTGCAGTTAATGTTGAATTATTTGTTAATCCAACACCAGCTCTTAAACCAGTTAATACATATCTAAAATCATATACTGATTTATCTTCTAATCCTTCATAGAAATCTTGATCTTCTAGTTCTCCAACATCTGTTAAACGTTTATATAAAACAGTATATCCAAGTCCTAATAATTCATATGCAATTTGATTTCCATAATGATTAATTATTTCACCTTCAACTTCTGGTTCTGCATCATTACCTTTAGCTGTCACAATAACATATTTATCAGTTGATGTGTGATCACCATAATTAACAATAGAATATGTATAATCTCCATCCTGTAATTCACCAATAACACCAATTTCACTAGGGTCAGTTTTCTTAATTGGTGTAGCTAACCAAGCTGTTGGAACTTCAGCTATAACACCTGCTAATTCAGCCTCTGTATAAGCACTTAATAATTTTCCTACTAATAGCACTTTTGCACCAGTATCTGGATCGACTTCCCAAATAGCAGTATCGTCTTCTTTTCCTAAAATTGTAGCTGCAACTGCTGGTACAGCTGGTTTATATCCTACTCTACCTACATTACTAGCCACTTTTCCGATTTTTTCTACAAAATCGTTTTGTTTTGTAAATTCTGCTACACCATTGATATCAAATAAATCTTTAGTATCTTTATTTCGATCTACAAATCCAGGAACTAATACTGCAAAATTCGCATATTGAGTTCTACCAGATGAAGTGTAGTCTTTTTCATATATATTACGATATGGCATTTCTATCTCCTTAATAATATATTAAACAATAATTAAATCAATTAATTTAGCAAATGATTAAGTCTATTATTTAAATTCTTGATTATTCTTCCATTATTGAAATTAATTTTTTCTTTATTTCTTTTGTGTCTTCTGTCTGTGTTTCTTCTTCAACACTAACTTCGTCTGTTATCTCTGCAAATAATTTTACAGAAGCTCCATCAATAGACCAGTTAGAACGAACTGGAACATTAAATAAGCAAGCATCTTGAACCTCTAATTTAATAGCCCAACAAGTAAATTGTCCTGGGAATAATCTTTGACTCATTTCACTTATATCTGAAACAGTTGGAGCAACTCTTATATTTGCGATGTATTCAGTATTAGTTCCTTGATAAGGAATAACAATACTAATAACTGGATTATTAATTAATTTAAATAATAATGCTCTAACATATTCACATCCAGTATTATAAGAAGCTGTAAATATGTTTAATTGGTATTCTAATTTGATTGGAATTACATTACTTTTTAATGTCTTAACATCATCTTGATATAAAGTATTACCATTAAATGATTTAAAGTTTTTAATATTTTGTAATAGTTCAATATCTTTTTCTCTATTAATCATTATTAATGGAAATTTTAGATCATCGTCTTTATTTTCATCAGCCATAACTTTAATAAATAAATCTGTTTGATCTGGTTTAAATATTCTTGGTGATGAAGTGACTTCCATTTGAGGAAAATATTTATTTATTTTATTTCAAATAGCATAATCATATAGTGCAATTCCAGAAATTGTTTCTTCTTTTTTTGTAGCCACTATTATTCTCCTTTTCAATCAAAAGCTTTTGTTAGAATATTACTACCTTTTAATAATCCATTTCCAAATGTGATTAATCTAGCTAATTGATCTAGTTTTGGATCTGTAATAAAGACAGTATATTCTGATGGAGTCATACACTCAATTTTGCTTTTATATATAATTAATAAACAGATATCGCGTAATTTTAATTCATATTTTTCTTTAAGTAATTTATTCAATTGTCTTTCTGTATCTTTAAAATCACAACTTAAAACATGTTGAATAGCATAATAACGTATTTTATGCTTTATTATCTTTTCATCATGTGGTTTATTTAAGACTATTGAAAAATGCATTAACTAAATCCTCTATCTTCTTTTTTATGTCCTCAGACATTTGATTTTTATTTTGATTATAAAGATATACAGATAAGTCAGTTAATAGGTGTTGATCTCTTAATTTAAAGTGACTTGATACTTTAATCCAAGCTTTATCTATATCAGCATTTTTTGAATATTCTGGTTTAGTACCAATAGCGTTTAATAATTCAGATTTAGCAATATAAGTACCTTCATCAGCTCCAAAGCTTAAACTATCTAAAATTAAATTCATTAGAATATTTGCATCTCGACCACGCCATAAATTCAAAAGCATTTCAAGTCCAACACTCTTCTTTTCTTTTGCGATCTTTCCAAATCCAGCCCAAGCATTTCTTAAAGTCATATAATCAGTAATTAAATGTGCTTCATCAAGTATTTTATCTTTAAAAAAGATACTTGTAAATTGAGCTTCAGTTTCTTTGTCTAATGAACTACTTGTGCTTTGTGACTTTAATATATCTAGAATATTTAAATATAGATCAAAAGTTTTTTCATTTACTGTAAAAGCTTTCTTAAAGAAAATTAAGTGTTTTAGTCCAAAGAATCCAGTACCACGAATATCGTCTTCTCTAATTTCTCCATTTGCTGCTCCATTATGTAAATATTGATATCTTGTATTAGCATCAGCAAACCATTTTAAACGAGCACAGTTATTAGTATGTAAAAAATATACGAATGGATTTTCTTCTTCAGTATATCCAAATTTAGTTAATTCAGTTGAAAGAGCTTCTCCTAAACGATTAATAATTTCTCTATTTTCATTTCCTCAATACTCATCTAAGTATTCTTCATACAATTCATCAAATTCACTACTATCATTAGTAGCAACAGCTTTTAATTCTTGAGTCCAATCTCTAGCTTGAACATCTTCTCTTAAAAAATATTTTTTATTAGACTCGTTAAGAATATATTTTTTCACTAATCGTCTCCTTCTAAATCTAATAATAAATTATCTGTAGATGATTCATAATCACTAACTAAAACTGGTTCATCTGTAGACTCATATTCTGGAGCAATTTCACATGCAATACTTGCTGGATAAATCATTTTAGTGTACATTGAAATAACTCTAAATAATCTTGGTTCTCCATCATCTAAACCAGTAGGAATTCAGAATAATGCTCCAACTTGAAGGTCATGTAAATCATATGGAACATGGATAATAGACGAATTTTCTTGTAATTCAGCTACCCATCCAACTTTTTTCATAGTCTTTTGATCTGGATATTGATCAAAGATACACCATACAGGCTCTTTTGGTTGATAATTACTTTTTAATTCAGCATTAAGATCGAATTCTTTATCTGAAAGTGGAGCTTGATACATAGCACGAACTCCACGCATTCTACACATTTCATTAAACCATTTTCTGTGAAATTTAATTTGTGGAGTAATTAATCTACCATAATCATTTCTTTTTTCTTCTTCACTACGTTTTTGATGTAAAAAGTCATCATTTTTTTGTTTAATATCATTCATTTTATTATCGTCCATATTAAACACCTTTCTTAAAAATAATGGATTGGATGACCAAGATTAGCCAGCCAATCCATTACTAATTAGTTATTATTAACTTTACCGTGAACTTTGTCACCTTCAACTGTATAATTATATTCGAAAGATTCAGTTATGAATTTCTTATCTTTAATATTTCCAGTTAATACTAAATTACAATCTTC
>ODAJ012180022.1_pt1 | contig 37513 bp, 33 predicted proteins | sample 1539241 | NCBI WGS metagenome assembly ODAJ01 (sample SAMN02144231, study PRJEB22623) | gut metagenome | biome: sheep rumen | host: Ovis aries | place: New Zealand
ACTGCTAACTGTGCTTGGAATAGCAGTGTTCTACGTTTTCCTCACGGCACTTATCATGTTTAATGCTGAGCCGCATGTGAACCCGGTAACTGGAGCCACGGTATTTGAGGATTTTTTTGACGCTCTTTATTGGGCAACTGTCACGCTGACTACAGTTGGTTACGGAGACCTGACTCCAGTGACCGATATAGGCCGTTTAGTGAGCATGCTCTCCTCGTTGTTCGGCGTGGCCGTTATCGCACTTCCATCGGGCGTTATCACGGCTAGCTACTTGGAGGAGCTGAGGTCACAAAGGAATCGGAATCCAAAGGATGACAATCCGGCCCATTGACCGGGTTCCGCATCATTCCGTGATGTGAAAGCATAGTGTCGTACCGGGGGAACACCACTCCAGGTTCTCGTCAATGACGGTCATGCCTTTCTAGACATTCCGCCAAAGGTTTTACATCATACTGCTTCGGAGAACGCTTGAAAACCAATTACTTATACAATTGGATGGAAGATTGGTATGTTTAACCCTTATTTGACGTTTTTCTTGAAGCCTGCCGCTGGCGTCACCTTCGCCATGCAGTAGTCAGCTTCCTCAGGAAAAGGCCCCTGGATTACTCCAGAGGCCTTTTTTGTGATGGGAAAGCATCGAGGGTGGGAACCGGTCCTCTTGTATGTTATTGTTAATGAGGTGCCTCCCTAACGACTGGTTCCCAACCCCTTGTTGAAAAGGGAGGTTGGGAACCAGGTCGGCTGCAACTCGTTGAATATCAGATGTATGAAAAAGGGCGGGTGCCGGATCCGTGATTGAACCACGGTCGCCGTCTTTCTACATGCAGGCGCTTCTCCCTACTTGACGATCACCGGCGGAGCGGTCGGGACGAAGGGCTGGCGGGCGCTGTTCGCGGCATCGTAGTTGAGGAAGACGTCGAAGGTTGTACCTTTGCAATCCCGAAACAACAACAGGACATCCGCAAGGATGAAAACAGTCCTCTGAAAGTGGTTGTTTTTTTTTATTTCTTCGCCAGGCGGGCGCGGATGATGGCGGCGAAGTCCTTGAATTCTTCGCCGCGCCGGGTGCGCCCGAAATTGCTTCCGTGGACTCTCCTGTCCGTGGAGACAAGGTCGATCTTCTTGATTGTCAGTCCGTTTTCTTGCATGCGGAAAGACCAGTCTATAATCTCTCCGGCTGTCTGTGCGGTCGGGAAGAGCCCGATGATGTCAAATACTTGGCGCCGGATCAGCATGGCGCCGGTGAACAGCCCGTAATACGGTTCTGTCCTGATCAGAACATTCGTATCGTGGCAGTCCGGAGACTTGAAGTCCTGGACCTTGGCCTGCACGGCGGAAGCGTCCGGGTCTTCCTCCAGGGTGGCGCAAAATGCTTTCAAGGCTCCTTGACGCATCACGTCATCGTGGTCCAGGAACAATACGTATTCTCCGGATGCCGCTTGGAGGCCGGTGTTTTTGGCCACGACGGGCCCCTGCGAAGTCCCATGTGAAAGTACCGTGCAACCATACTCGCGGACGATCGCTGCGGTATTGTCTTCCGAGCCGTCGTCGACGACCAGGATTTCCAGGCGGCAGTCCTGGGCCAGAAGGCTCTCAAGAGCCTCCCTGATATAGTTCGATCCGTTGCGGACCGGCATGATGACGGAGATCAGCGGGGTCATTTCTTCAGGGATTGCTTCATCCGGCTGCGGATGAAATCGATGGATATGTTGGGGTTGTGGCTGGCTCGGAATTGATCGTAATCTTGACATGAGGTCACGGCTTCCAGCAGATGCAGGTCTAGGGCGATGTAGCGCTCGGAATGCTCCAGGACCTGCTCCCGGATCTCCAAGAGGAACGAGCGGATGCAATTGAATTTCTCTTCCGAATCGATGACTAGCGGTCCGGCATAGAACAGCCGGATGCCGTCGACGGGAAGGGATCGCGCGCGCAGCTCGGCATACAGGGCCTGGAAACTCTTGATGAAATCATAGCCCGCCTCCCGGAGGTGCGCCAGGGAACCGTCCCGTTGGAAATAATGGTAGTAGGGACCGCGGAAAACGAACAGGTCGGGGAGGGGCAGTTCGGCCAGGGTGGTGAAGTAGTTGTCCTCTCCGCCACCGCGCAGGTCGGGGAAACGGATGTTGTTGTCTTCCAGGTAACTACGGCGGTACAGGCGGGCCCACAGGACCGGCGGGAACAGCAGCAGGACCGTGGCCGTGTCGTAGGCGCGGGGGGCTTCTTCCAGGAATCCGAACCGGGTGCCGTATTCCTTCTTGTCTATTCCGTCGTATTCTTTGACAAAGCTGCTGTTGATGATGACGTCGCGTCCCGTTTCATCGGCCATCTGCAGCATCCGGGACAGCAGATCGGGCTCGATCCAATCGTCCGAATCCAGGAAGTATACATAGCGGCCGGTCGCGGCGTCGATGCCGCGGTTGCGGGCTTGTCCGGGCCCGGCATTGACCTCCTGGCGGATGTATCGCAAGCGGCTGTCTTTCCGGGCCCGGCGCTGGATGAGCGCGGCGGAACCATCCGTGGACACATCGTCCACACAGATGACTTCCAGGTCCTCCAAGTCCTGCCCAAGGACGGAATCCAGGCACCGGTCCAGGTACTGTTCCGTATTGAAAACCGGGATGATGACAGATATCTCAGCCATGCAGGTCCTTCTTGATTTGTCTGATCAGGTTCCTGCGGTCAGACTCTTTCCGGAAGAAAAGATACGTTGACATACAGGCTTGGAAATCCCGGCACCGGTCCACGATTCCGCTGAAACCGGATGCGGCCAGTTCCGTGACGGCGTCGGGGGCATAATACTTCTGGAACCAGCCTGCGAACTGGTCGATCAGGAAAGCGAAGACGATGTTGTAATGCTGGCCCTCAATCGGAAGGGCGTCCATCTGGTCCATCAGGTCCTGGGCTCCTGTGATCAGGTCCTGGATGGGCCGGGTGTCGTTGCAGGCGCGCGTGACGGAATGGGGGTTGTCCGTGTAGTAGTACACGGCGTCGTCCACGACGGCCACTTGGTTATAGTGGAAAGCCGCCCGGATGGAGAAATGGGGGTCCTCGAAGAAACGGAGCCGCTCGTCAAACCGGATTCCGTGTTCGCGAAGCATCCGGGTGCGGTAGATGGCGCTGGTATAGGTCATGAAAAACCAGGCCTTGTGCTCCTTGATGCGGTAATTGAGGTTGAAGATCTCCCGCTGGTAGGAGACGCCCTTGACCGGGTCGTAGTTCTTCAGCGTTCCTTTGGCCACATCGGCATCGCCCGATACGGCGGCCTGGTACAGTTTCTCCAGGAAATCCGGGGCGATGAAATCGTCACTGTCCACGAAGGCGACGTACTCCCCAAGCGCGGCATCCAGGGCGGCGTTGCGCGCCGCGGAAGGGCCTCGGTTATCGGCAAAGGTGATCACCTTGAACCGGCTGTCTCCAGCCGTCCGTCTGTTCAAGATGGCCGGGGAGCCGTCCGTGGAGTGGTCATCGACACAGATCACCTCCAGGTCCGCCAGGGTCTGGCAGGCCAGGCTCTCCAGGCATTTGTCCAGGAAGGCCTCGGAATTGAAGACGGGAACGATGACTGATACGGCAGGCATAGCGGTGGGCCTACTTTTCCGGCTTCCAGCCTTCTTCCTCGCTGACTTCGTGGATCGGATCGGCGTAAAGCAGTTCCTGGACATCCTTGTACTCTTTGCATACCGGGATGAACTGGTCGAATACGGCGTCTTTGGCCACCAGGGAAGCCTTGCGGGAACTCGCTTCCGCCGGGAGGATGATCTCAAATCCCAGCATGGTCTCCAGGAATGCGGACAAGGATTCCTCCGCGTTGGCGGGAGCACCGGGGATCTCCTGGATGGCCGCCAGGATGTCATCCGTGGAGGAGCCGGCGAGCAGGTTGTCGAAGATGCCTGTCCCGTAACCGTTCATGCCGTAATAAATGCCGGTAGCCGCGTTGATGATGATGGCAATCCCGTCCGTGATGTCCGCGAACATCTTGGATTCGTTCAGCCGATAGTTCTTTGATTCCATAAGTGAAGGTTTATCTGCAAGATAGTAAGAATTCTCTCAAGGTTTCCACGTTGGCGTAGATATCCGGGCAAAGCCGCATGGAATAGAAGGGGAGGTCCTGCAGCATGGCGATGATCTTGCGGACTGTGCCGGCATCCCCCTGCGCCTGCATCTGAAGTACCGTGGAATGGACCAGATGGGTGATCGCCCGCCCTTTCTGGACGGCGGAGCAAGGTTCTATGACGGCCTGGGTCAGGGACGGTTCTATCTCCGGGAAGATGCATAACCGGACCGGATACGCGCGCCGGAGGGCGGAACCATAGCCGGATATGTCAAAAACATACTTGTCCTTGCGCGCGTTGTTGCAGACGAACCGGGCTTTGTCCAGGTCATCGTACAAGGCCGTATACATGCGCGGCGACAGGGTGATGATGGAATAGATGGGCGATGCGGCCAGCGCTTCGGCAGACTTTTCAAGAATGAGGTAGTCGTCCGACACATATTCGAATCCGCGGAGCATCGCGGTCACGGCCAGCGTCGATTTGCCGCGCTGTCCCCGCGCACAAAGCAGGATTCCTTGCCCGTCCAGTCCGATGCAGGCGCCGTGCACCAGGTGCGAGGTGGGCGTGTCGGCCAGGCGATACAGCCAATGGACGAACAGGTGCCCTTCCTTGATCCACTCTTCGGCCGCAAAACTCTCGACGCAATAGAACGAACAGTCCCCGTCGGTCAGGTTTGCGGTATGGTTCTCATAGCTGACTTCGCCAAAAGGCTGGATGCCGTCGCCCTCCCGGAGGGCCAGGATCAGATTGTCCCCGCTGCCGTCGTCTTTGACGCCGATGCCCAGGACGCGCTGGTGGAAGGATGCGTCCACTTTCTCCCGCCAGAGCACCAGGGTCGCATCCGGGTTCGGGACAGGTTCGGTCAGGGACCAGGCAAGCTGGCGCCGGATCATGGGCGCCGCTTCCGGGTCGCAGGACAGGACCCGTACGGTCTTGATTCCGCCCACCTGGATGTAAAACGGTTCTGCATCCGCCGTCAGGGGCTCGAGAAAGCTCCTGAGATGGAGGAAGCAGTTTTGTCTCTGCTGCTCATTCAGCGATAGGACCATTGTGCGTAGGTATTATACGTATCCTTTTTTCTTCAGAATGGCCACCCGGTTCCGATAGCCCGTCCTTTTCAGGAAAAACAGCCGGATCCGGCGGCCGATGTAGGGCAGGATGGGCCGGACTGTCTTGAAAGCCTTGATGACGTTGGAAACGCCTATTTCCGCCCTTAACGGGCTGATGACCTCCCGCTGGTACAGAAGTTCCAGGCATTGGCGCCCTGCCAGGTCGCTGTCCATCCAGCCGCCCAGGAAATCTTCCGGAAAAGCCTGGGGCAGGAGCGTGGATACAAAGGCGGCGGAAAGGCAGACCTGGATCACCGTCCCGGTCCTGCGGGCATTGTCCCGGACGATATCCCAATCGAACCCGTCCCGACGGCCCAGGAAATAATCCAGGTCGATGAAGGTATTCAGGACGCTGCCGGAACTGGTCTTGCCGGACAGATTCTTGTACAGGTTGACCAGGGAGATGAAGACCATGTCCTCCCGGCAGGGGAGCAGGCATTTGCCGGATGCCACGTTCACTTCTTGCGCACGGGCGAAAAGGCCATCGTTCAGGGAAGACTCTTTTCCGGTATTCATCTGGAAGTACCGGTGCAGGTCGACGGCCCCCTCCTGGGTTTCTCCAACGCAGAAATCCCAGCTGTGCGCACATTTGAGCGGACAGTAGCCCATGGACTCTATCGCCTCGGCCGCCTGGTGGAAATCCTGTTCCCGGACCAGGATGTCGATGTCTCCCATCCATCGCGGGAAATCCGGGCGGTACACTTTCATGGCGCCTCCTTTGAGAACGGCCATCGGTATTTGCAGGGACGCGAGCTTCGCGGCAATCTTGGAGAAATGGGCGAAGAGCTTCAGGTTCTGGAACCGGCAATACGTCAGGACCCCTTTGAGCCGGGGCATCACGGAATCCGGGAAAGAAAGCTCCGGATGGGTTTTCATCAGATAGGAGAGGAGGAGAATGCTGGGAAAGGGCGATTCCTCGATATCCCATCCTTTCAGAAAGGCATCCAGGTTTTCTTGTGATACGGAAGGTGCCAGGGCGAAGGAGAGAAGCTGACGCTCTTCCGTCGTCAGCACTTCCTCGGTCAGAACCGAGAGGACCTTATCGACCACCTGTTTTCCTTCCATATTGTAAAGTTAGGTAAAAAAAGTCGAATTCCAGTTATCTGTGCCTGAGGACATGGATGATCCGGGTCGTGAAGTCCTTGAGACCGTCCTCCCAGATGGACAGCAATCCTCCGTAAACTGCAAAGGCGACAAGCCCGGTGACGACGGCATAGGCTAGGAAAAGCCAGAAGGAGGCGGACGGGTCGATGGGCAACAGAGGGAGGAGGAAGTGGAGTGCGGCGAAGGCAATGATTCCGGGCACCAGGCATCGGACGTAGAGCTTGATGTAGAAGGACAGCGGCTCGTGCAGGGCGCTCCGGAACAGGAAGAAGGGCTTCCAGGAAAGGGTGATGATCAACTGGCTGATGATGACGCCCGCCAGGACACCGTCCAGGCCGAAACGACGGCCCAGGAGGATGGACAGGAACACGTTGAGGGCCGCTTCGACGATCGGAGACCAAATGTCGTGGAACAGGCCGTGGGCGGTCAGGTAGTCATCCACGACATTGCGCGTATTGCTGATGTAAAACTGGAAAATGATCAGGGCGAGCGTGGAATGTCCCAGTACATAGTCCGGGCCCAGCCAGATGCAGACGAAGGGATCGACCAGGAACCACAGGCACAGGCAGCATACGCCGACAATCAGCATCCTGGAGGAGAAGAGCTCCCGGAAAACCTTCATGATCAGCTTCTTGTCTCCCTCGACGACCATATTGCCGATCCCGGAGGAGACGCCGGAATAGAGGGCGGTGAGGATGGCCGTCAGGTTGGTGGTCAGGATCAGATAGTTGCCATAATAGCCCACGACGGCCAGGGAGGTGAATGCGTAGATGAAAATCGGGCTGGATTTGGCCACGGCATATCCGCCCAGCTTATGGAAGGCGATGTACTTGGTCTTCTGGATGATGTCCGGATACTTCTGCCTGAGGGCTTTGGTGACCGGGACTTTTTCCCGGAGGAAGGGATAGTTCCTGTGGACGATGATGCCGATCAGAATGGCGCTGATGGTGGCGGAAACGGCCTCCAGGCCCAGCCACCAGATATACCCGTGTTCCAGATAAAAAACCGCCAGGGTCTGGAGGATGAGCTTGACCAGCGCGACCAGCTTTGTGCAAAGCAGCACTTTGTAATTCTTCTGGTCTGCAAAGAGGACATTCTTCTTGTAGTTGAAGAAATACCAAAGCAGGGAAGAGTACAGCAGGACTCCGTACGTGGCGTACGAATACCAGAGGGGAAGGGGCGATTTCCCGAAGATGCGCGGGATGAAACAGAACACGACCATGCTTCCTGCCAGGACGATGGATCCGATGATCCGGTACAGGCGTCCCTGCAGGGCGACAATCTCCCGGATGGACTGCTCGTCCCGGCTGAAAAGCGGTTTGTAAAGCGTGACGGCCACCGCGGTTTCTATTCCCAGTTCAGCCAGGTTCAGGAAATCCAGGATGCTGGAGGCGGTCGTGTTCAGGCCCATCACCTCCACGCCCAGGATGCGGATGAAAATGCGCCGGGAGAAGAAGCCGACAAGCATGGCAATCACCTGGAGAATCAGCGCGGTGGCGCTGTTTCTCAGGCTATTTCGGGTCCTTCCGTATCCGGGCGCTGGCATCATGGGCATAAATCGACATTCAAAGTTACACCATTTTTCTTGTTGTCCAACAAACGGCGGCCGTGGATGGACCACAGCCGCCGTCTTTCTGCCGTTCAGGCGTCAGATTTTACTTGACGACCACCGGCGGAGCGGTGGGGACGAAGAGCTGTCGGGCGCTGTCCGCGGCGGCCTTTTTCGCCGACTGGGATGCGCTCTTGCGGTTCACGGCGTCATAGGTGAGGAAGGCGTCGAAGCTGGGGCTCTCGCCGCTGCGCTTCATGATCTGCTGGTAGATCGCCCAGCGGGAAGGCGCGTTGAAGTATTCCAGATCTTCGCGCATCATGCTGTTCGACGTCGGCCTGTAGGCGCCTTTTTCGTAGAGGGCGCCGCCTTCATGGATACCGACTTCATCCTTGTAGCGGTCGTCGGCCAGGAAGGCGCTCCAGCGGATCTTCTGCGGATCGTTCGTGAAGTCCACGTTGGAGTACCACCCGTACTTGCTGTACGCATCGTTATAGTCGGCGATGTGCTCGGCCGGCGGGGTGCCCGCATACTGGCTGTACTCGTCGGCCAGGAAGGCGAAGCCGTGGCCGCCGGCCTCGTGGCGTAGCGTGGAACCGAAGACCGAAGGATCGTTGTCCATGGACGAAAGGTAGGCCACGCAAGTTTGCCCGTTGGCATACATGAAGGTCGTGCCGGCGTGGCGGCGCGAATTGACCAGGACGGTGACGAGCAGGTTGTCCCGGGATTTGATGCCCGGTACTTTCATGGCATATTCGTAACACTTGTCGTTGTTGCCTTCCACATAGGATCCGTTGCCGAACCGGACGGAAAGTGCGGTCTGACAGCCGTCGCCGATCCGGGCGTTCTTCGAAACCGCCTTCACGGCATACACGTTGAAGCGGTTGCGGAACGACTTGTACGGCTCGATGGCGAAGAATTCTTCCATGGATTGCTTCATGACCTTCTCATAGAGGCCGCCTCTTCCCATGTCCCGGTCGGTGTATGCGTCGCCCAGGAACACCAGGTCGATGCCCTTCCCGACAGAGGCTTTCTGCAGCGTCATCACTTCGCCGTCCTTCGAATAGTCGGTGGATTCGTAGGTGTCGGGGATTTCTGCAGGGCCCAGCAGGGTTTCCAGGAACGGAATCAAGTCGGAGGATGCCGTCTTTCCATACCGTTTCCGGACCGGATCCGAATACTCGTCGAAGGAGCTGAAAAGGACATTGCCGTCCTGATCGTAAACCTCGGCCACCGGGACTTTCCGGAAGTAGGAATCACTGTATTTTGTGAAATAATAGTTGTACCACTGGTCGTAGCCTTTGTTGATACATTCTGCTTTCTGCTTCCCGTAATCGTAGAAGAGCTGCTCGAAACCTTCCTCGACCTGAATCGTGGCAATGACTTCCAGGCCGTCCTGCTTGTACTTGTCGTAATACCGTTTCAGGGCGGGCATCAGTTCCTTGGAGAACGGACACCAGAGGGCCCACATGATATAGACCGTGTATTTGTTCTGCTTGACCACTTCCGGAATGGAGAAGGTGGTGCCGTCCAGGTTTTCCAACCGCTGGCCTTCGAACCAATAACGGTAGCCGGGAATATCCAGGTCGGAGATGTCGAAGCCATAACCCGGCTTTTGCCATAGGTTGCTTTCTTCGAGGAAGGCTTTCACTTCGTCCCGGCTGCGGAGAAAGTGGGAGATTTTTCCGGACAGGCAGTTGTTGTACACGGACATGAACCCGCTATAAGGAGCCCAAGTGTCGGGAATACTGCCGGAGAACAGATTGTGGCCGACATTCAGATACTCCAGGACCGGGGATTGGAGGCTCCGGGGCAGGGGACCGGCCATCGACGGATTGATATGGACCTCGAAGTGCTTCAACTTTTTCATGTCTCCGAAAACGTCGGGCAGCGAGGTCATGCCGGTGCTCTCGAGGGTAATCCATTCCAGGCCGGTCAGCTTGCGGAACGAATCCGGCAGCGATCCCGTCACGCCCGGTTCGTCCACGATGTGGAATTCGGTAAGCATATCGCCGAAATCCCCGATGCAATCCGGAACCTCCCGGTTGACTCCGAACCCTTGGACCCAGATCTTGACGGTTTCGGTATTGGGATTGAAAGAGAAGCCGGGCCCTTCCTGTCCCGGAGTCCAGGGATAATTCGTCCATGTCTGGGCGCCCCAGGCTTCATAGACGCGATTCATGATTTCCAGGGCTTCGCTCTTCCTGCTTCGTTTTTCCTGTTCGAAGGTCAGGACGATGGGATCGACCTTGCCGTCCTTGTCCTTGACGGTGACCTTCCCGGAGCGGGCTTCGGTCGCTTTGTTTTCGGCGATCGAGAATTCCAGCTTCCCGCTCGTGAGCGCTCTCGTCTTGACGAAAGTGATCCAGGACTGGGCGGCGCTTTCCACTTCGACGGTGAAATCGGTGTTGTATTGGATGTCGACGGTAAAGGTTCCGCCCTCGGCCGGAATCTTGTTCACGGTTCCCACCTGGATGGTGGTTTTGGCTTCCTGTTTCACGGAGACGGAAGCGGACAGTCCTTTGCTCTTGAAAGTGACCGTACCGTTCGTTTCGTTCCCGGAACTCGCAGCGGCGGCCGTAATGGTCACGGTAGCATCCCCATTGCCGGAAGTGGGGGAAACGGTGATGCCCTGGCCGTCGGCGCTGGCCGTCCAGTCATTGTTCGCGGTCACCTGGACGGTCTGGGAGCCGCCGGCCTGGGTGAAGGACAGGCTGGTCACGCTGACTTTCAGGACCGGATCGACGGTGGGTGTCGGCGTAGGTTCGTTTTTTGATTGGCAGGCCTGCAATAGCAGGAGAGCCAGACCGAAAAGGAGGTTAAGGGTTCGTTTCATAGTTCTGCGTCGGTTTCTATAGATCATCGATGGGATTTCTGCCCAGGGTGCCGGTCGAGGAAGTCGTGAAGGCGTTCGTGTACTTCAGGATGACGTGCCAGGTGGATTGGTTCGAGACATCGGCATCCAGGGAGATGGTGCCGTTGGGGAGGTTGTAGACGGCAAGGTTCCGGTTGACGACCGGATCGATGCCGTATTTCCGGGTCAGGTCCGCCTGGAGGTTGTCATAGGCCTTTTCCAGGGCCTCCCAGTCGGAGATGACGGGGAAATCGATCCGGACTTCCTGCACCGGATTGCCGGACGGGGTCACCTTGCAGCCGCTGTAGCCGGCGAAATCACCCGTGTAGGCACCGTTCCCGGCATTCTTGAAGCCGGCCTTCACCAGGGCCGCCCCGAAGGCCGACAGCGAGCCGGTCATGGGGATGCCCTTGAAGGTGAGGGGAGCCGACGCCGTGGTGGTCGTGGACGGAGTTTGCGTGGTCTGGGTCTGGTTGGAAGGTTTCTGGCCCTTGTATTTCCCGATGCCCAGTTCCCTTTCGAGGTCCTCGACGTCTTCGATCAGGTCTTCGTTGGTGGTCGACCGGTCGTTCTGCTTTTTCGGGCTGAACCAGCCGCCGGATTCCTCCGAACTTTCCTGGCCGGATCCGATGGTTCCGCCCGGGTTGCCCGAACCGCCGGGCAGGCGGATCACGCTTCCGAATTGGCTGGAACACCACCGCACGGCCAGGAAAATGACCGCCACGGTGATGACGAGCCTGAGGAGTTTCTTCAATCCATTCTGCATAGTCACCGTTGTTTAGCGTTAAGTCTTATCTTCTCGGGCCGTTCTGGCGCTGCGGCGCCTCGGGCGCCGTGAGCACCTGGGCGTTCATCCACTCGAAAATGTTCGCATGGCCCTGCGGTGCGACGGAACCGCCGCCGTCGTTGCTGGGCTTCACGTCACCGGTGGTCTGCTCCTGGGATTTGGTCACCGCGTCGTTGAAGAGGTAGCACCAGGAGAAGTGGCCCATCAGCCGCTGGCCCGGATTGTCGATGCCCTGCACGTTTTCGAATAGGGACATCCAGACGTTCTTGGCGCCGGCTTTCACCATCCGCTGGAACGTGGGGATGCAGTGGGTCTTGGGGTCGACGGTCGTGTCGTCGTAGGACTGGACGATCCAGATGTTTTCCTCCGCGAGGGCCTTGATCTCGTTGTCCGAGATGTTTTCGTCCAGGTATGCCTCGCAGGTGGGATAGGCCGCCGCGAAGTATCTGGGGTTGCGGATCAGCATGTGCATGGTCATATAGCCGCCGTTCGAGCAGCCGCCGAGGTAGATCCGGTTCCGGTCCACGTCGGGATGCTTGTCCACATAGTCGTCGATGCAGGATTTCAGCACGTCGGCATAGAGGGAAGGGTATTCCCCATGGCCGAAGCCCTTGGAGGTGCCCATCCACATGGTCTGGCACTGGATGGAGAGGACATAGGCGCCGTCAGCGCCGCCTTCGGTCGTGAAGTGCGACTGGATCTCGGGGCGGATCAGGGAGACGACCTCGTTGCCGAGCAGGGTGATGGACACGTCGACACCGCCTTCACCGCCGCCGTGGAGCCAGATGACCAGCGGATTGGACTTTCCGTCGCCCTTGAGCGACCAGGGCTCGTAGGCGGCATAGGTGAGCGTCTCTTCACCGGGCTTGCCGGTGCTCTTGCCGGTGAAGGTCCCCTTGTTGAAGTAGTCGGCCTCGGAGAGGAAATCCTTCAGGGCCTTGTCCGTCTTGCATTCGATGGCGGTGAACTTCTGCTTGCCGACTTTCAGGACCTTGCCTTTCTTCAGGCCGACCTCGATGCTGTACTGGTCTCTCCAGACGCCGTCTCCCTTGGCCAGGCCCAGGCCGCGGCCGGCGGCCTTCTCAAGACCCAGGGCGATGTATGCGCCGTCCGGGTTGAACGCACCCCGGGCGTCGGAGGGGTAGACGGAAAGGACGTTCCGGTCCGTGCCGTTCGTGTTGACAGTGAATACGGAAGGGTCGAGGTTGTCCAGCTTGATTTCCGGCTTCACCACGACAAGGTTCACGGCGGTGGAGGCCTCATAGGTGGTCACGCCGACCACTTGCGGTTCCATCTTCAGCGTCTGTGCGCTGGCGGCGGCCGCAACGGTCATCGCTGCGGCGGCGAGGGTTGTTCTGATCAGGTCCATATGTCGTCAGTTCGTTCTGTAATCATCATTTGGCAAAATTGCGGGAAGCGAAGGGCAGGGAGAGGCGGAGGGCGGTGTGCCAGTATTCCCAGCCGTGCCAGCCGTCGCGGATGCGGAGCTCGCTGCGGACGCGGCGGGCGCGCATCTTCTGGAAGAGGGCGACGGACAGGTCCATCAGGCCGTCGTCGTCGCCGCAGTCGAAGAACCACTTCACGGTGCGGAGCTGCGCCAGCGTCGCGTCATCGGCATTGTCGATGAAATCGAGGGCGGAGTGCTCGCGGACGGCCTTGTTCACCAGGTAGAACTTGTCCTTTTCCATGTCTTCACGCACGGAACTGTCCAGCCAGGCGCTCATCGCGTAGCAGCTGGAGAACATGTCCGGGTGGCGCTGGGCGTAGACGGTGCTGCCGCCGCCCCCCATCGACAGGCCCATCACGGCGCGGTGCTGCTTGTCGCCGTAGACCTTGTAGCGGGCTTCGACCGTGGGGATCAGCTCTTTGAAGAAGAAATCCTCGTACGGATGGCCGGGCATGTTGAAGTAGCCGTTCCAGTTGTTGTGGATGTCGGGATCGCCGGCGTTAGGCATGATGATGACCATCGGCACGATCTCGCCGCTGGCGATGAGCTCGTCGACCACATCCTTCATGTGGCCCGTGGTCGCCCAGTCCTTATAGGTGCCGTACAGGCCGTGGAGGAGATAGACAACCGGGTACTTGGTGTCCGAGGCCGCGTCGAAGCCGGCGGGCAGGTACACGTTGATGTCGACAGGACCCCCAAGCAGGGGACTTTCCACCTGGTCGGCGCGGATTACACTCTGACGGAGCGGCTGGCCGAGGAGGGCCGGAAGGAGCAGCAGGCCTGCGAGGAGGCTGGTCATCAATCTTTTCATATCAGCATATCAATTTCTCAAATTTAGCGATTCTCCCGGTTTTTTCATCGTTTTTGGGAAAATGTTTTCAATTCGCACCGGAAAAATGCCTATCTTTACCCAGTATGGCAATCGACATCGACAAATTCGTCCATGACCAGCTGTCGGTCTGGCCGGCCGTCGCGGCGAAGTACCGGGCCCTCAAGAGCGCCCAGACCCGCCAGATGACCATAGGCGGCATCCTCGCCACCCTCCAGTCGAATCCGGGCCGGATGCCCATCTTCGACCACGGCTGCCCGCTGTGCGAGGAGAACTACCTCGAGCATCAGCATTTCCTCCCGTTCGAAGGCCGCAAGGGCCGGAAATACCGCATCCTGGTGAACCGGGCGCCCATCTTCCCGAACCACCTCGTGATCACCCGCGACGTGCACGTCCCCCAGACCATCTGGCACCGCTATCCGGACATGCTGGACCTCGCCGTCCAGTTCCCGGACTACGTCATCTTCTACAACAGCCCCTACAGCGGCACCACCGTTCCCGGCCATGCCCATTTCCAGGCCTGCCCCAAGGGATACATGCCCCTGGAACGGATCGCCGGCCGGCTGCTCCACAACATCGCGATGAACGGGGGACAGGTCCCGGAAAGCCTTTCCGCCAACGTCTCCTTCGTGGCTTCGGTCCGGGACGCCCAACTGTTCCATTACAAGCATTTCACCCGGGGTGTCTTCCTGCTCCGCGCGGAGACGTCCAAGTCCATGGCGAAGATGTTCTATCGCCTCCTGGACTGCTGCGACCTCGCGGAAGGGGAGGCCGAGCCCCGTTTCAACGCCCTCACCTTCTTCAGCGAAGGCGAGTACCGCGCCGTCGTGACCTGCAGGGCGGCGCACCGCCCGCACCATTTCTATGCGGAAGGGGAGGACCACTTCGCCCTGAGTCCCGGCGCGGCGGACATGGCCGGTTTCTTCGTGATTCCGGAAACATCCGATTACGAGCGGCTTACCCCGAAGATCCTGACGGAGATCCTCCAGGAGATATCCCTCTCCGAGAAGCAGGAGGAGCGCCTCCTGTGGCGCCTCGTCCGCACCCAGCCCAAGATCGAAGTCGGCATCCTTTCCGGCCCGGAAATCACCTTCGAGATCATCTCGGACGGCGCCGGACCGCAGAAGGTTTCCTACCGCGAAGGCAAGATTGACTATAACGGCACCCTGTATGACGAACTCGTCTTCGAGGCGCCCACCATCTCCACCCTGTTCGCCGAGCCGTCGTTCATCCTGTACGGGGTCACGATCGGCGTGGACTTCCATTGGCAGCGGCAGCAGGACCAGCAGTTCGCCGGCACCCTCAAGTTCATCGTGGACGAAGGGAAAGTGGTGGCTGTCAATGTGATCGGTGTCGAGGACTACCTCCTCAGCGTCATCTCCTCCGAAATGAAGGCGACCGCCTCGCCGGAATTCCTGAAGGCCCATGCGGTCATCTCCCGCTCCTGGGTGATGGCGCAGATCGCCCACCGGAAAGCCCGGAAGAAGGCCTCTGCGCCCTATTCCTTCGACAACGTACCTTCCCTCGTGACCTGGCTGGACGCGTCCCGGCCGGCCGAAGAGGGCCAGCCCGTCGGCGAGATTGTCAAATGGTTCGACCACGACGACCACCACCATTTCGACGTGTGCGCCGACGACCATTGCCAGCGCTACCAGGGCCTGACCTTGGCGGTGGGGGAGAAGGTCCGGGCCGCCATCGACGAGACCTGGGGCCTCACGCTCCGCTCCGGCGGGGAGCTCGTCGACGCCCGCTTCTACAAGTGCTGCGGCGGCAGGACCGAGCTTTTCTCCACGGCCTGGGCCGACGAAGACTACCCCTACCTGACGGTCCACGACGACCCTTGGTGCGATACCCATGACAAGGTAATCCTGGGCCAGGTCCTGAACGATTACGACCTGGAAACGGAAGATTTCCACGACTGGACCGTCCGATACGGGCGCGCGGAGCTCGCCGCCCTCATCGCGAAGCGGTCGGGCGTGGACATCGGCGACCTCGTCGCCTTGGAACCCCTTGAACGGGGCGGCTCCGGGCGCATCAAGAAACTCCGCATCGTCGGCTCCAAGGCCACACTCACCGTGGGCAAGGAACTGATCATCCGGCGTTTCCTCTCTGAAAGCCATCTGTACAGCTCCTGGTTCGACGTGGAGATGACCGGCGACGAAGTCGTCCTCCGTGGCCACGGCTGGGGCCATGGCGTGGGCCTGTGCCAGATCGGCGCCGCCGTTATGGCCGCCCACGGAAAAACCTTTGAAGAAATCCTTTCCTTCTACTATCCCGGAACAACCCTCGAACGATGAAACCGCGCACACCCTGGCTCTGGGTACCGACCCTGTATTTCGCGGAAGGTCTCCCGTACTTTATCGTGAACACGATCTCCGTGGTGATCCTCAAGGACCTCGGGATGGACAATGCCCGGCTGGCCCTGCTGACCAGCCTGATCGGCCTTCCCTGGCTTGTGAAGCCGCTCTGGAGCCCCTTCGTGGACATTTTCAAGAGCAAGCGCTGGTGGATCGTCACGATGCAGCTGCTGATGGCCGTCGCCGTCGGCGTCCTGGCCGCGACGCTTCCGGCCGCTTCCACCTTCACGTGGATGCTCATCCTGTTCGTCATCACCGGCTTCGCTTCCGCTTCGCATGACATCGCCGCGGACGGCTATTATATGCTGGCGTTGGACGAGGGGAGGCAGTCGGCCTTCGTGGGCATCCGCAATACGTTCTACCGGATCGCGATGGTGTTCGGCCAAGGGGTCCTCGTCGTCCTGGCCGGCTGGCTGGAAAAGCGGACCGGGGCCGTGTCCAAGGCCTGGTCCTGGACCCTCCTCGTGACGGCCGCCATCCTGGCCCTCGTGACCGTCTACCATGCCTTCGTCCTGCCGCGTCCCGACGGGGACCGGACGGCCAGCGACAAGACAGGCCGCGAGATCCTGCGTGAATTCGGCCAGGCCTTCGGGAGCTTCTTCACGAAGCCGGGCATCGGCCTGCTCGTGTGCTTCCTGCTGTTGTACCGCCTTCCGGAGGCGCTCTCGGTCAAGCTCCTGTATCCTTTCTTCAGCGATGCGGTGCCCGACGGAGGCCTAGGCCTGGACAAGGAAGCGTTCGGGATGGTGTACGGCACCGCCGGTGTCATCGCACTGCTCGCTGGCGGCATCCTGGGCGGCTGGCACATTTCCCGGCGGGGCCTCCGCAGCTGCCTGCTGCCGATGGCCCTGAGCCTGGCCCTGCCCTGCGCCGTGTACCTGTTCCTGGCGCTTGCGCAGCCCGCTTTCATCTGGACGGTCGGCGCCTGCGTCGTCTTCGACCAGTTTGGCTACGGCTACGGTTTCACGGCCTACACCGTGTATATGATGCATTTCGCCGACGGCCCGCTCAAGACGTCGCACTACGCGATCTGCACCGGCTTCATGGCCCTGTCCATGCTGCTGCCTGGCGCCGTGGCAGGATATCTGCAGGAGGGCCTGGGGTATGTGGGGTTCTACGTCCTGGTGATGGTCTGCTGCCTGGCCACCGTGGCCGTGACCCTGTATGCGCGCCGCCGCGTCCCGGCCGACTATGGACGCGTCAAGAAAGACTGACCATGAAAAAGTTGTTGACACTCATCCTTTCCCTGGCGAGCCTTTCGCTCTATGCCCAGGTGTATACCGGCATCGACATGCTGGAACGGTATGGTTTCGAGGAACTCCGAGACAAGCGGGTGGGCCTGGTAACGAACCCTTCCGGCGTGGACCGGAACCTCCGTACCACCATCGACATCCTCTTCGAAGCGCCCGAGGTGAACCTCGTGGCCCTGTTCGGCCCGGAGCACGGCGTCCGCGGCGACGCCTATGCCGGCGACCACGTCGCCAGCAGCAAGGACCCGAAAACCGGCCTTCCAGTGTACTCCCTGTACGGTTCCACCCGGAAACCCACGCCCGACATGCTGAAGGGGATCGATGTGATGGTCTATGACATCCAGGATGTCGGCACCCGTTCCTACACCTTCATCTCCACCCTGGGTCTGGTGATGCGCGCCTGCGCCGAGCAGGACATCGAGGTGATGGTCCTGGACCGTCCCAACCCGCTGGGCGGGCTCAAAGTCGAGGGCTGTCTCGTGGAGCCGGGCTACTTCTCCTTCGTCAGCGAGTTCCGCATCCCTTATGTGTACGGCCTCACCGTCGGCGAGCTGGCCGGCCTCATCAACGAGGAAGGCCTCAACTGCGGGGTGGACGGCAAGGAACAACCGCTGAAATGCCGCCTGACGGTCATCCCCATGCGCGGCTGGGAAAGGTCCATGCTGTACAAGGACACCGGCCTGCCCTGGATCCTCCCGTCGCCGAACATCCCTTCCGAGGCCTCGGCCATCGGCTATCCCTCCGCCGGCATCGCAGGCGAGTTCGGCTACCTGAACATCGGCGTAGGCTATACCATCCCGTTCCAGACCTTCGCCGCCCCCTGGATCGACGCGGACAAGTTGAAGGAACGCCTGGACAGCTATGACATTCCCGGCACCGCCTTCCGGACCATCCACTACAAGCCCATCTCCGGGCAGAACCCGCAGATGCAGCACGGCGTCCAGTTTTTCTATACGGATTACGAGGCCGCGACTATCACGCTGACCCAGTTCTACGTGATGCAGGCCCTCCAGGAAATGTACCCTGCACGCAATCCCTACAAGGTTTTGAAGAAAACCCGGATGCTCGACATCGTTTGTGGCACGGATTATGTGAGAAGGGAATTCGGAAAGCGACTGAAAGTCGAAGATATCCAGTCCAGATGGATGCAGGATACGGACGCTTTCAAGGAACTCTCCCAAAATTATTACTTATATCGTTAACTTTTAAACGACAAAGCCATGAGAAGGATGATCAACACCGTAGCCGCCCTCTTCATCACGATAGCGATGATTGCGGCCCCTGAGGCGCTTGCCCAGTCCCGCCGTTCTTCCGGCGGTTCTTCCACCGCGACCCGGTCGTCCTCTTCGCAGACTACCTCGCGCGGTTCCTCTTCCATGAGCCGGTCCGGCGGTTCCTCCGCCAACCGCTCCGCCCATATCTCCACCAGCCCCAGCCGGTCCAGCGGCGCTTCCGCGTCCCGTTCCGCCAGTTCTATGGCCCAGAACACCCGGACCAGCCGCGGCTCCTCCAGCTCCAGCGGCCAGAGCGGCACGACCCGCTCCAGCGGAAGCACTTCTTCCGCGCAGACCAGCCGGAGTACCAGCAGTTCTTCCGCCGCGACGACCAGCCGCAGCACTGGTGCCACCACCAGCCGCTCCGTGGCTCCTCAGAACGATCGGACGAACCGTTCCACCGGCAGCACGACGACCCGCAGCACGGGCTCGACGACCAGCCGCTCCACCGGCACGGCGGCCCAGACTGACCGGACCAACCGGTCCACGGGCAGCACGACCAGCCGCAGCACCGGTTCCACGACGAGCCGTTCCACGGGCACTGCGGTCCAGACCGACCGGACCAACCGGTCCACGGGCTCTACGACCAGCCGCAGCACCGGTTCCGCTACCAGCCGTTCCACGGGTTCTGTCGACCAGAACACCCGGACCAGCCGCAGCACCTCCGGTACTTCCACCAGCCGCTCCGCGAACGCGACCGACCGCAACAACGGCACGGCCGTCCGCTCCAGCAGCAACGTCACCCGCAACGGCCTCGGCTACAACGCGGCGAACGAAGCGAACGCTTCCGCTTCCGTGAAGAACACCGAGCCCATGCGCGACCACGCAGGCAATTACCGCTACAACGACGACTTCCGTCTGGATAACGGCCACAACCTGCACCGGGTACCTCCGCGCGAGCGTGACTTCATGGCTTGGGACCGTCCGGGCTACTTCTGGGACAACCGTCCGCACTACTTCGGCTACCGGATCCACGTACTGCCTCCGCACTACCGCCGGATCACCCACTGGGGCATCGATTACTACTTCTACGAAGGGATCTACTACCGTCCGTTCGGAGGTGTGTACATCGTCTGCCGTCCGCCTTTCGGCACTCCGCTCGAGAGAGCGATCGACAGGGCTCTGTTCAACCTGGTCAAGTTCTCCTACTACTGCAACACGTACCGGACCTATAACACGGTCTTCGACAATTACAACGTGATTGCCCAGCAGAACCTGATCATCGCGCAGAACAACGCCCGGATCGCCGCCCAGAACGCGAGTTACGCCCTGAACAGCGGCCGCGCCCTCTCCGCCTACGAGCTGGCCAACAAGCTCGGCCTCGTGCAGAGCTACGCCTACGCCAACTCCGACTACTTCTACCAGGACGGTGTGTTCTACAGTGTGAGCGCCTCCGGCAATTACACCACCATCGTCCCGCCGGCCGGAGCCCTGGTGAGCTCCCTCCCGGATGACTACGAGACCATCGTGCTGAACGGCATCGAGTACTACATGGTGGACAACACGGTTTACCGGACCACCCTGTTCGACGGACAGCCTTATCTCGAGGTCCTGGGTCAGATGTACGGCTCGCTGTACAACCAGTACAGCATCTACCGGTAACCTTCCGGTAACACGAACGAAGCCGGCCTTTCGGGGCCGGCTTTTTCGTGTCTGGAAGTCAGGTCATATCTGCGCGAAGATCCTCCGCAGGGAATCCGGCGCGCCGGAGGAAAGGAGGTCGATGCTGAACGGTCCTTCGTCGAGCGGTACGCAGTCCTTTTCCAGCAGGCGGACGGTCTGGCGGGCGACGGCGGGGGCCGGGTCGATGACCTGGATCCCGGGGCCGGCAAGGGCTTCGATGACCGGGCGCAGGAACGGATAGTGCGTGCAGCCCAGGACGATGCGGTCCGCGCCCGCATCCAGCAGGGGCTGCAGCGAGGCTTTCACGGTGGCATGGGCCACCGGGCCGTCCAGGATGCCGTTCTCCACGAGTTCCACGAATCCATCCCCCACGTGTTCGACGATACGGACATCGTCCTCGAATCGGCCTTTCGTCTTCAGGTACTTGGAACCTTTGAGCGTCCCGGCCGTGGCAAGGACGCCGATTACGCCGGTTTCCGTGCCCAGGGCGGCAGGCTTCACGGCCGGTTCCATCCCCACGAAGGGGACATCCGGATACTCTTCGCGGAGCGTGGCGATGGCGGCCGCCGTGGCAGTGTTGCAGGCGACGACGATGATGTCGGCCCCTCTGCCCAGGAGAAGGTCCGTGATGGAGCGGGCGCGGTCCTGGATGAATGCAGCCGTCTTGTCTCCGTACGGGCAATGGGCGTTGTCCGCATAATAGACATAGCGCTCGTACGGGAGCAGTTTCACGATCTCCCGGTACACCGACAGGCCGCCCGAGCCCGAATCGAATATGCCGATGGTTGCCATACGCTGACAAATATACGGGAAATTATTCGTATTTTTGTACAATTATACGGAAAGCAGCATGACGACCCTCGAACAAATCAAGGACCTGCGCGAGCGCCTGGACACCCTCGAAAAGTGCCTGGACATCGCCGGCAAACGGAAAGATGTGGAGCAGAAGACGCAGGAGAGCCTGGCCCCCGATTTCTGGAACGATCCCAAGGCCGCCGAAGGCTTCCTCAAGAAGCTCTCCGGCGTGAAGGCCTGGGTGACCGACTTCCAGAAGGCCGCCTCCCTCGTGGACGACCTGGACGTGTTGTACGACTTTGCCAAGGACAGCGTCAGCGGCAGCGAGGACGAAGCCGTCGAGACCGATGAGACCCGCGAGCTGGACGCCACCTTCGCCCAGGCCGTGGAGGCTGTGGAGGCCCTTGAACTCAAGAATATGCTGGGCAATGAGGGAGACAATCTCGGCGCGGTCCTCACCATCAACTCCGGCGCCGGCGGCACGGAGGCGAACGACTGGTCGTCGATGCTCATGCGCATGTATCTCCGCTGGGGCGAGCGCAATGGCTACAAGATGACGGTCACCTCCCTCCTGGAAGGCGAAGAAGCCGGCATCAAATCCGCCACCATCGAGGTCGAGGGGGATTACGCCTACGGCTACCTGAAGGCCGAAAACGGCGTCCACCGGCTCGTTCGCATCTCCCCGTTCAACGCCCAGGGCAAGCGCCAGACCACCTTCTCCTCGGTCTTCGTCTATCCCCTCGTCGACGATTCCATCCACATCGAGATCAACCCCGGCGACCTGGAATGGGACACCTTCCGCAGCGGCGGCCACGGCGGCCAGAACGTGAACAAGGTGGAAACGGGCGTCCGTGTCCGCCATATCCCGTCGGGCATCATGGTGGAGAACACCGAGACGCGTTCCCAGCAGGACAACCGCCAGCGCGCCCTCCTCATCCTCAAGTCCCGTCTCTATGACATCGAACTCAAGAAGCGTCAGGAGAAGCAGGCTGAACTCGAGGGGCAGAAGAAGCGTATCGAATGGGGCTCCCAGATCCGCAATTACGTCCTCCATCCCTATAAACTCGTGAAGGACCTCCGCACGGGTTACAGCACCGCCGACACCCAAGGCGTCCTGGACGGCGACCTGAATGAATTCATGAAGACCTTCCTGATGGGCAACGGCGCCGCCGTCACCGACGTGGACGACGACCTGGATTAAAAAACGGAAGAATCGATGCCTTCTAGCACGGGTTTTGGAGGTGATTCGTCTTGCTAAGTTTAACCTTTACTGTTTATAGACAATGAAAAAAGCATTTCTCGTCCTCGCCGGCCTCGGCCTTGCCCTGGCCGCCTTCGCGCAGAGCCCTTTCATCTGCACGACCGAAGGAGCCAAACTCGTCTATGTGACCACGGATGCCAAAGGCAATGAGAGCAGCCAGACCGACATGGAAATCGTCAAGGTTGCTGGCAAGGGTGACGACTTCACCATTACCCAGAAGGCTCAGCTGTACATCGGCGGCGCAGCGCTGACCAAGCCCATCGAGACGGTCACCACCGTGAAAGGCGGTGATGTCCTCTTTGATTTCGGTGGAATCGCCATCGCGGCCGAAGGCGGCGGATTCGTTCTTCCCAAGAACCTCGAAGTGGGGATGGAACTCCCGACCGGGGAAGTGACCGTCGAGATGCTCGGCATCAAGTCCAAGCAGGATATCACATCCCACCAGGTGGTGGCCAAGGAGACCCTGACCGTCCCCGCCGGAACCTACGAGTGCTATGTGGTGGAACGCCAGTTTACGGCCAAAGTATTGGGAATGAAGACGAAGGGTAGCATGAAGACGTGGTATGCCCGCGGCATCGGCGCCGTGCGCATGGACAATTACGACAAGAAGGGGAAAGTGACCTCCAGCCAGGTCCTCAAGGAAGTGGTGCTCCCGTAACCTTTTTTCCATAGAACAACAAAAGCCGGCCTTTCGGGGCCGGCTTTTGTTTTGCGCCCAGGCTTTACAGGCCGAGTTTCTTGAAGAAATCGTTGCCCTTGTCATCGACGAGGATGAAGGCCGGGAAGTCTTCGACGCGGATCTTCCAGATGGCCTCCATGCCCAGCTCGGGATACTCCACGCACTCGATGCTCCGGATGCTGCTCTGGGAGAGGACAGCGGCCACGCCGCCGATGGTGCCGAGGTAGAAACCGCCGTGCTTGAGGCAGGCGTCGGTGACGACCTTCGTGCGGTTGCCCTTGGCGATCATGACGAGGGAGGCGCCGTGGTCCTGGAACTCATCCACGTAGGGATCCATCCGGTTGGCCGTGGTGGGGCCCATGCTGCCGCAAGGATAGCCTTCCGGGGTCTTGGCCGGGCCAGCGTAGAGGATGGGATGGTCCTTGAAGTAGGCGGGCATCTCCTGGCCGGCGTCCAGCCGGGCCTTCAGTTTGGCGTGCGCGATGTCGCGGGCCACGATGATCGTGCCGTTCAGGTTGACCCGGGTACCCACGGGATACTTGGTCAGTTCGGCGCGCACGGAGTCGATTCCCTTGTCCAGGTCGATGACAATCCCCTTGGGACCCTCTCCGGGACGGCGGTATTCCTCCGGAATCAGTTCGGAAGGGTTCGTGTCCATCTGCTCGATCCAGACGCCGTCCGCATTGATCTTGCTCTTGATGTTGCGGTCGGCCGAGCAGCTGACGCCCATGCCGATCGGGCAGCTCGCTCCATGCCGGGGAAGGCGGATGACCCGGATGTCGTGGGCCAGATATTTGCCGCCGAACTGGGCTCCCAGGCCGATTTTCTGCGCCTCGACGAGGAGTTTCTGCTCGAGGTCGATGTCGCGGAATGCACGGCCGGTTTCGTCACCGGTCGTAGGAAGCGCATCGTAATACTTGATGCTGGCCAGCTTGACGGTCAGCAGGTTCTTCTCGGCGGAAGTGCCGCCGATCACGAATGCGATGTGGTAAGGCGGGCAGGCCGCCGTACCGAGAGAACGCATTTTCTCGACGAGGAAAGGCAGGAGCGTCCCTTCATTCTGGATCGTCGCCTTCGTCATCGGATAGAAATAGGTCTTGTTGGCCGATCCGCCGCCCTTGGCCACCATGATGAAACGGTACTCGGCGCCCCTGACGGCCTCGATGTCGATCTGGGCGGGAAGGTTGCACTTGGTGTTGACCTCGTCATACATGTTGAGGGGAGCGTTCTGGCTGTATCGGAGATTCTCCTGCGTGTAGGTGTTGAATACACCGAGGCTCAAGGCCTCCTCGTCCTCGAAATCGGTCCAGACTCCCTGGCCTTTCTCACCGTGGATGATCGCGGTGCCGGTATCCTGGCAGAAGGGGAGGACTCCTTTCACGGACGTCTCGGCGTTGCGGAGGAACTGAAGCGCCACATATTTGTCATTTTCGGAGGCTTCCGGATCGTTCAGGATCGCCGCCACCTGCTCGTTATGCGCCCTGCGGAGCATGAACTGGCAGTCGTGGAAACTCTGCTGGGCCACCAGCGTGAGCGCCTCGGGGGAAACCTCGAGAAGAGTCTTTCCGTCAGCCAGCTTGGTGGTCTTCACCAGTTTCTCGGAACCGGGAATCTTGTAGTACTGAGTGGTGTCTTCGCCCAACTGGAACATCGGGGCGTATTTGAAAGTTGCCATAATGGGAGTGATTTGGTTCTGTTATCATACAAATATAGTCATTTTCGCCCGATTTTTTATTTTTTCGAAAAATTTAGTACTTTGTATTGCAAAGTATCAAAAAGAATTTATATCTTTGCATCAACAAATATTTTGTGTGCTATGAAACGAGTGACCAATGCCTGCGTCGGCGGGCGCAATTTCACGCTCAACGACGATGCTTACAACCGTCTGGACGCCTATCTGCGGAACTTCAAGGCCAAACTGACCGTCCCCGAGGCCCAGAAGGCGGAAGTGATGGACGATATCGAGAGCCGGATCTCCGACCTGTTCTTCCAGGAAGTGGGGGAGACCTCCCGCGTGGTGACCTTGGAGATGGTGGAGAAGGTCGTATCGACCCTGGGCATGCCCGACGGTTCACCCGAGACGGGCTACGCCTATTCCCAGGCCTTTGCCGAGGACAAGGCTCCCCGGAAACTGTACCGGGATATGGACAACAAGGGCGTGGCCGGCGTCTGCTCCGGCCTGGCCTGGTACTTCAACATCGACGTGACCATCATCCGGATCATCATGCTGGTGGCCTTGATCGCCGGCACGTCGGGATTCTGGATCTATCTGGTGCTGTGGATCGCCGTCCCCAAGGCTGTGACCCCGGCCCAGCAGTGCGAGATGCGGGGCATCCCGGCCACCGCGGAGAACATGGCGCGTTGCAAGAACCACGCGCAGGACACTGAAAACCGATAGCCCTATGGAGAGCACGACCGACAATGTCCGTTCGCAGATGCGGAAGGGCGTGCTGGAATACTGCATCCTGTGTATTCTCAGCAAGCAGGAAGCCTACGCTTCCAGCATCATCGACTCCCTCAAGGCCGCGAACATGATCGTGGTGGAGGGAACCCTGTACCCCCTGCTCATCCGGCAGAAGAACCAGGGTCTGCTGACCTACCGCTGGGAGGAGTCCACGCAGGGCCCGCCCCGGAAGTACTATGGGATTACCGAGAAAGGCCGCGCCCAGCTCGCGGAGATGGACGCCGCCTGGCAGGAAATGGTGGAAAGTATTGACGCACTGAAGAAATGACCGAAATTGAGAAAGTGAGCATCGGAGGCTATGCCTTCACGCTCGAGAAAGCCGCCGCCGAGGAGGTGGGGCAGTATCTGAAGAACCTGGAGGCCCATTATCTGGGCAAGCCGGGCGGCAAGGAGATCATGGAAGGCATCGAGGAAAGGATGGCCGAGCTCCTGCTGGAGCGGTGCGGCGGGGGTCGTGTCGCTACGATGGCAGACATCCAGAGCCTGATCGGCATCCTCGGCCGCCCCGAGCGGATCGAGGCCGATGACCCCGAACCGGAGCAGGCCCAGCCCAAGACCCAGAAGAGACTCTACCGAGACCTGGAGAACAAGAAGATTGCCGGCGTCTGCGCCGGTCTGGGGAACTATTTCAATTTCGATGTGGTGGCCATGCGGATCATCTTCTGCGTCATCACCCTGGCGTTGTTCTTCACCGGGGTGGAGGAAGGAGTCTGGTCGCTGTCCGGATTTGCCGCGTATGCCATCCTGTGGCTGGCGATGCCGGCAGCCCGCACGGCGCAGGAGCGCTGGGCGATGAAAGGCGACGCGGGCACGCTGGACGACATCCAGCGAAACATCCGCAGCGGCGTTGAGGAAATGGGGGATGCGGCCCGACGGGGGATGAATGAAGTGCGCGACACGGTCCGCGGACACGGCAACGAACTGGGGAAGATCCTGCTCCTGGTCATCGGCATCATCCTCCTGCTCGGAGGCGTGTCCGGACTGGCGTCGGTGTCCGTCATCGGTCTGAAGGGGCCGACGCTGCTCAGCGCACCCATCGACCGTTTCCTGGATGACATGTCCCTGCACGCGCCCGCTTTTTACGAGATGGTCAATACCCCTTGGATCCTGATTCTCGTGGTTCTGGCCGTCGTCCTGCCCCTGATCGGCCTGATCTACGGAGGCATCCAGCTGATCTTCGGCTTCAAGCCGCCGAAGTGGCGTCCGGGCCTGGTCATCTTCGTCCTTTGGCTCGTCGTCCTGGTGGTCGTGGGAGTCCTGTTCGCGATGGGGGTCGTCTCGACGGAATACCTGCACGTCTGATTGGAAGTGTCCGTGTTTTTCCGTACTTTTACGGAACCAACACGGACACTATGCTATTGACTTATCTCGCCGCTCTCGTCGCCGCGGCCACCATCCAGATCCATCACTGTCAGGTTCCCGTCATCCAGGACAAGGACGTTCCGGTAGCGACCGTGACCATCCCGGAAGGGGCGGAACCTGTTTTCAAAGTCTCTCTGCGCGGATTGCGCCGCAAGGCTCTCCGCTCCTGGGAAGTCCGGGACGGGGTCTTGTATGTGAACCTGGATGCGGCTCGCGTGAAAGATATCCGAAAGCCTTTCTCCTTGAAAATCAGAGCGAAAGGCTTTTCCGTCCAGGAAGACGGCGCCCGGAAGCACCGGCTCGCCCGCAAGGTTCGCACCGCCGGTGACGACGGCGTGGCCGCCTACCGGATCCCTGGCCTGGTGACGACGAAAAAAGGGACGCTCGTGGGCGTATATGACATCCGGTACGAGAATTCCCGCGACCTGCAGGGGCACGTGGACGTGGGCGTAAGCCGCTCCACGGACGGCGGCCGCACCTGGGGGCCGATGACCGTCGCCATGGACATGGGCGAATGGGGCGGCCTGCCGCAGAATGTCAACGGGGTCGGCGATCCCTGCATCCTGGTCGACGAGGTGACCGGGGACCTGCTCGTTTTCGCGGCCTGGACACATGGCGGCGAGGCGGGGAAGGCGGCCTGGTGGACGGCCGGCAGCGGCTTCGAGCCCGACACGACTCCGCAGCTGATGATGGTCCGCTCCACGGATGACGGGCTTACCTGGTCCGAGCCCGTGAACCTGACGCGGCAAGTCAAGCAGGAGGCCTGGAATTTCACTTTCCAAGGTCCTGGCCGCGGCATCACGATGGACGACGGCACCCTCGTTGTCCCGTTCCAGCACCAAGAACCGGAGCCGGAGCGCACGCCGGCCGCCGGCATCATGTACTCCACGGACCGCGGACTCACCTGGTACGTCCACGAATATGCCAAGATCAACACCACGGAGTCCCAGGTGGCCGAAATCGCGCCCGGCGAACTGATGCTCAACATGCGGGACAACCGCAAGACCGGCCGCGCCGTGTATGTGACGAAGGATATGGGCCGTACCTGGACCCCGCACGAGTCCGACGGACAGCTCGTGGAGCCTGTCTGCATGGCCAGCCTCCTGAAGGTCCGCGCCTCCGAGAACGCCCTGAAGCAGGACATCCTCCTGTTCTCCAATCCCGCGGACGCGAACGACCGCAAGAACATCACCGTCCGGTTGAGCCTGGACGGCGGAAAGACCTGGACGCGGAAATGCCTCCTGGACGAAGGTGAGGGATGGGGCTATTCCTGCCTCACGATGATCGACAAGAAGACCGTGGGCATCCTCTACGAGAGTTCCCAGGCGCACATGACCTTCCAGGCCATCCCCCTGAAAGACATCCGATAACTATTCGTACCGGAAAGCCCGGTAGGAGTGCGGCTTGACGGTCATGGCCGCCTTGGGGGAAGGCGTTCCCATCCGGCGGAAGAAGGCGGGCATCTGCTCCACCGTCGCCTCGACGGTCTCGCCGGTCTCCAGGTCGGTCAGCTGCTTCAGTCCGGCCGTTCCCACCAGCTTGACATCGACCGGCTCGTCGTTGAAGTTCTCGACGATGACCGTCTTGTTGTCATACAGGAACAGTCCGACCTTGGCAGGACCCTCCAGGTACAGGTCCATGTCGCGGCTCATCCGGCGGCGGATCTCGTTCAGCGCGGCTTCCGGATAGTCGTACAGGTTGCCGAAGTCGTCCGGGATGGTCAGGACGTAGAGCGTGCCCTGGGAGTAGGTGGCCCGGTGGAGGATGGGCCAGCCCGAAACGCCGCCGCTGAGCGGACGGCCGGCGCTCACCACCTCCCAGCTGTCGTTGGTCCAGTAACGGACCTGCGGGATGATGATGTCCCGCCCGCTCTTGCCGTAGCGGCCGAAGTCGTTGACGATGGCCTTCAGGTCGTCGCAGCGGAGCTCGCAGATGGGCGCGATCTTCTCGGGGACCGCCTTCAGCAGGCCGGTCGTGATGACGACGTCGCCGCCGGCTTTCAGCTGGCGGTCGATCTTCTCGGTCAGGGCGGGGTCGGCCGCCGCCTGCGCGGTCAGCAGGACGGTCTTGCGGCCTTCGGAGAAGGTCGGATACATGTCCATCGGCAGGCCGATCATGCCCAGATAGTTCTGCAGGAACTCCTCGCCCGGCTGGTGGTAGATCTTGTAGGAATGGATGCCGACGGGATTGCCGAGCTTGCCCACCAGTTCGTCGGTCTTGCGCAGGACGATATCCGCGATCCGGGCCATCGTGGTCGGCGTCACGGTCTCCTTGCCTTTCTTGAACGGGGCCGTCATCTCGTCATAGCTCCAGCTCGTGCCCTGGTCCTGCCAGGGGGCACGGAACATCTGGTTCAGCTTGACGTCCAGGAGCTGGTTGTAGGCGAACAGCATCACGTCCCGGCCCTTCGCGATGGCCGTGAGGAAGAGCTGCTCCGCATAGCGGTCCATGCTCATGGTGATGCCGCCGGAATCCACCCAGCCTCCGCCGTTGCGGCCGCCCGAGATATTCTCGAAATACCGCATAATGTTGTAGCTGAGGTAGTTCTGCAGATGTTGGTTGCCTGCCGGGTCGCGGGTCTCCGTGCCGGTCCAGACACCGTCGAAGATCTGCGGCCCCCATTCGAGGTTGAAGCCGAGGCCCTGGAAGTCATCATACCAGTTCGGGTACTTGATGATGACCTTGACCTTCGGGTTGACGGCCTTCGCAGGGCCGACGACCAGGTTGCGGCCGGCCTCGTTCATCCGTTCCAGACGGTATTCGGTCCAGCTCCTGTTCCCCTTGGCGGCGATTTCCACGTCCTTCTTGCTGCTGGTGAAGAAGAAGTCGTCCAGGAGGAACTCGTCGAAATGCCGTGCCGTCGTCTCGGCCACCTTCTTCACCCATTCCCGGTCCTTCGGGTCCGAGTAGCTGAAGGTCTCGAAATCGTTCGGTTCGCTGATGGTGTAGGTGATGCCGCCGGCGACCTCGATGCCCTGCTTCTCGAAGAACTTCTTGGCTTTCTCGAGCGTGGCGTCGTCCACCAGCAGCATGTCGCGGTGGGTTTCCAGGTAGATCTTGTCCACATCCAGCTGGCTGGAAATGGTCTTCCAGGTGGATTCCAGCCACTGGGTGTCCTTCATCTTGTCCACTTCGTAGGCGCGGACATAGACGGACACGGTGAAATTCTTGTGATGCGCCATGGCCGGTGCGGCCATGAGCAGGAGTCCGAACAGGACCAGGTTCAGGATTCTTCTCATGATGAAAACCGGCGGACGCCTTTTCCCGTTCGGGCGGCATCCACCGGATACAAAGATAGCAATTATTTGTAAATCAGGTTGCTACTTGATGAAAGCGTGCGCGGAGGTCATGGCCTTCGGGTCGAGGGCCTCGTCCAGCTTCTCCTGGGTCATCAGGCCGTGCTCGAGCACGAGGTCGTAGACGCTGCGGCCGGTTTCGAGGGCTTCCTTCGCGACCTTGGTGGAGGCCTTGTAGCCGATGTACGGGTTCAGGGCCGTGACGATGCCGATGGAGTTCTTCACCATCTCGTAGCAGTGCTCCACATTGACGGTGATGCCGTCGATGCACTTGGTGCGGAGGGTGTTCATCACGTTGACGAGCCAGGTCTGGCTCTCGAGGATGCACTGGACGATGACGGGCTCCATCACGTTCAGCTGCAGCTGGCCGGCCTCGGCGGCGAAGGCGACGGCGGTGTCGTTGCCGATGACCTTGAAACAAACCTGGTTCGTGACCTCGGGGATGACGGGGTTCACCTTGCCCGGCATGATGGAGGAACCCGGCGCCATGGGCGGCAGATTGATCTCATGCAGGCCGCAGCGCGGACCGGAGGCCATCAGGCGCAGGTCGTTGCAGATCTTGGAGAGCTTGATGGCCAGACGCTTCAGCGCGGCGGAATAGCTCACGTAAGCGCCTGTGTCCGGGGTGGCTTCCACCAGGTCCGGAGCCTTCTCGAACTTGTCGCCGGTGAACTCGGAGAGGCGGATGGTGCACAGCTCCGCGAAACCCGGGACGGCGTTGAGGCCGGTGCCGATGGCGGTTCCGCCCATGTTGACCTCCTTCAGGAGGACGGCATTGCGCTCGAGGTTCGCGATTTCCTCTTCCAGGTTGTTCGCGAAGGCGTTGAATTCCTGGCCGGAAGTCATCGGGACGGCGTCCTGCAGCTGCGTGCGGCCCATCTTGATGATGTCCTTGAATTCCTGGCCCTTGGCGCGGAAGGAGGCGATCAGGTCGGTGAGGGCCTTCTCGACGTGGCGGTTCATCCGCACGAAGGTGTAACGGAAAGCGCTCGGGAAAGCGTCGTTGGTGGACTGGGCGCAGTTCACGTGGTCGTTCGGGGAGCAGTACTGGTACTCCCCCTTGTTATGGCCCATGATCTCGAGGGCGCGGTTGGCAATCACCTCGTTGGCGTTCATATTGACGGAGGTGCCGGCGCCGCCCTGCATCATGTCCACGGGGAACTGGTCGTGGAACTTGCCGTCCACGATTTCCTGGCAGGCCTTCACGATGGCGTCCGCGATGGTGCGGTCCAGCACGCCCAGTTCGGCGTTGGCCTCTGCGGCGGCCATCTTCACATAAGCGATCGCGATGATGTACTCCGGGTAATGGAGCATCTGCGTCGTGGATATCTTGTAATTGTTGAGGGCCCGCTGGGTCTGAACGCCGTAGTAGGCGTCGGCCGGGACCTGAAGTTCACCGAGGAGGTCGCTTTCGACCCGGAATTTGGTTTTAGCCATTTCGTAAATGTGTGTTAGTTTCAATTTGACAAAGATAACGAATTATCTTGGTTTTCCCAATTTCCGGTTAGAAACCGTAAGCGCCTACTCCAGCATGATGCGCCGCAGGTCGTCGATGTCCTTCTGGGGTACGCCGATTTTCAGGAGGTATTTCACGATCCGCTCCTGATAAGTGCCGCTGTCGGTTTCGCTGAAAATGGTCTTGTAGATGGATTGGAAACTGTAGGTGCTGATGATATGCTGGTATTTCCCCTGGCAACGACTTGGCCGCCCGCGGTGGAGGTCACGGTCCATTGGTATTCCCGGCCGGGGACCAGGTTGGAAATGCCCTGTCCGGATGCTCCGGCGGGGAGGCTGTAATCCCGGCTCCAGTCGCCTTCCTGGACGTGCAGATTCAGGCTCCCGACTGTGGCGTCGGCGGTCCAGGAGATGGTGTGCGTAGGCGGAATGTCCGCCTCGCCGGGGCCGCCGCCGGGATAGCCCAGGATCTTCGTTTCTTCGTTTTCGATGCCTTTATAGGTTACTTCCTAGAGGTATTTCTGGACATACTCATTCGTCACGAGAATGGCACTCTGGTCTTCTGACGGGGTGGGAGGCGTCGGGGTCGTTCCGCCGTTGTTGCCGTTGTTCCCGTTGCCGTTCCCTTGCTGGCCTGCGGGTTTGCCGGGAATCGGGATGACGATTTTCTGGGCGGGTTTGTCTCACGCGAGCAAGAGCGGCAGGGCGACCAGGAAGAAAGTGAGCAGTCGTTTCATGGCGGGATTCTTTTCGTCTGTCACAAAAGTAGGAAAAAGCCTCCTAAAACTGAAAAAAACCTTGAAACAATCCTCGGGATTTCGTAAGTTTGTTCCGGAAACCGGAAAAGACCGGACCATCTGGATAATGAAAAGACTGTGCATCGTTTCCCTGCTGATCCTTGCCGCAGTGGCGGCATCGGCCCAGCCCAAGAAAGTCTCCGTGCTGGGAGACTCCTATTCCACGTTCCAGGGGTATAATCCCGACAACTACAGGCCGTTCTATCCGGACGCCAACAACGACGTGAAGGAAGTGGAGCAGACCTGGTGGAGCCTGTATATCCAGGCCAAGGGCTATGAGTTGGAGAAGAACAACTCCTGGGGCGCCACCACCATCTGCGGCGCCGGCTTCTTCGGCAGGGACGTGACTCCGTCGTGTTTCCTGAGCCGCGTGTTCATGCTCGGCGACCCCGACATTATCTTCGTGTTCGGCGGCACGAACGATGCCTGGCAGCGCGTCCCGCTCGGTGAGTACAAGTATGAAGGCTTGACGAAGGCCGACTGCATGACTTTCCGTCCGGCGCTGGCTTATCTGCTGGAAACCCTGAAGCAGCTCTATCCGAAGGCGAAGGTTGTTTCCATCCTGAACTCCGAGCTGCAGGAGGAGGTTAATGAATCCATGCGGGAGGTGTGCAAGCACTGCGGCGTGCAGCTCGTCGAACTGCACGACATCGACAAGCAGAACGGTCACCCGTCCATCGCCGGCATGAAGAGCATCTGCGACCAGCTGCTGGAGCAGGTCGCCGACTGATCATTTCTTTCTCAGAAACTCCGAGGGCGTCATCCCCGTCGTTCGCTTGAACAGACGGGTGAAATGCTGTGGGAATTCGAAACCGAGCAGGTGCGCGGTTTCATTGATGTTGTGGCCGTTCATCAGCAAGTTCTTGCCCTGTTCGACCACGAAGGAATGGATGTAGCCGATGGCGGTGCCGCCGGTAGCCTTGTGCATCACATCCCCCAGGTAGCTGGCCGAATAGGCCAGCTCATCGGCGCAGAACCGGACGGAGGGGACGCCCAGGTCCAGCTGCCGGCCGTCCAGATAATAGTCCCGAAGCAGCTGATGGAAGCGCTTGAGCAGGTCTGAGGAGGATTTGTCTTCTTTCGACAGTTGCCGCAGGTAGATCCGCTGGCAATATTCCAGGATGATCCGGATGTAGCCCAGGATGACGGCCCGGAGGGCGGGGGAGTCGGCGTTTTCCTGCAGTTCGTGACGCAACTGCGTGAGCAGCTGCGTGATCCGGCCCCATTCCGAAGGCTCCATCTTCAGGGTTTCCGTGGCGAAATAGGAGAAGAAGGGATACTCCTTCATCCGGGGTTCCAGGTCCGTCCCGTGCAGGAGCTCCGGCGAGAACATCAGCACCCAGCCGCTGATGTGGATCGTTTCGCCGTCGTCTTCCCTTCCGCCGATCTGGCCGGGCTCGACGGCGATGATCGAGCCGTCAGGCACGTCGAACATCTTCATCCCGTAGGTCAGGTTCTTCGGAAAGTTCCGCTGGATGAAGAGCCCGTAGACCCCGTAGCGGTTCAGGCTGGAGTGGATGGGCGACACCTCGTCATAGTGGATGACATTCACCAGCGGATGCAGGACGGGAGCACCCAGGAAGCGGGCGTATACATTGGGATCGGAAACTGACAGAATCTTCTTCATAACGATCGTAAAGGTAGAAAATTCCTTTATTATATCCAATTATCTGCGATATTGGTAGAAATCTGACCAAAATCGGTAGCAGACTCTCCCGCCGGCTCCGTACCTTTGCAAAAACAAACGAAATGAAGATGAAACAGTTTCTCTCCTTTTCTCTGGCAGCCCTGCTGCTGATTGCCTGCAAATCGAATACTGAAAATACCATGAGCACGCTTACCCTTACCCAAGAATGGGACAAGACCTTCCCGAAATCCGAACTGGTCAACCACTGCAAAGTCACTTTCCACAACCGCTACGGCATCGAGCTGGCGGCCGACATGTATGTCCCGAAGGACGCCGATGGCAAACTTCCCGCGATTGCGGTGAGCGGCCCTTTCGGCGCTGTGAAGGAGCAGTCTTCCGGCTTGTATGCGCAGCATATGGCGGAAAGAGGCTTCGTGACCGTCGCCTTCGACCCTTCCTTCACCGGTGAATCCGGTGGCGAGCCCCGTCGGATGGCCTCCCCGGACATCAACACGGAGGACTTCCTCGCCGCCGTGGACTTCCTCTCCAACTGCGACCTGGTCGATCCCGAGCGCATCGGCATCATCGGCATCTGCGGCTTCGGCGGCATGGCCGTCAACGCGGCGGCCCTCGACCCGCGCATCAAGGCGACGGTGGCATCGACCATGTACGACATGAGCAAGGTCAATGTCGAAGGCTATTTCGCCAGTGAGGACACGCCCGCCCAGCGGATGGAGAAGCGCAAGGCCCTGGCTGCCCAGCGCACGAAGGACTATGCCTCCGGCACCTATGAGCGCGCCGGCGGCGTCATCGACCCGCTCCCGGAGGACGCTCCTTGGTTCGTCAAGGACTATCACGCTTACTATAAGACCCCGCGCGGCTATCACAAGCGCAGCGGCAACTCCAACGACGGCTGGAACGTCATCGGCTGCCAGAGCTTCCTGAACCAGCCCCTGCTGGCCTGGGCCGGCGAGATTGAGAACCCCGTCCTCCTCATCCACGGTGAGAAGGCCCACAGCCGCTATTTCAGCGAGTATGCCTACAGCCTCCTGACCGGCAGCAACAAGGAACTCATGATCATCCCCGGCGCCTCTCACGTGGACCTTTATGACGACGTTGCCGGCGTGATTCCCTACGACAAGATGGAAGCTTTCTTCAACGAGAACTTGAAGTAGTATGTTCCGTCCGATCCTTATCTGCCTCCTGGCGCTGCTGTCGTGCACCAAGGATCCGGATCCGGTTGTGACTATCCCAGACCCGCCCCAGGAGAAGCCGGATGGGAACGGCGGCAGTAATGGAAATGACAATATGGAAATGCCCGACCACATACAATTGACCGTTTCCGGGAAGTCGCTCCCGGTGAAAATCGAGGACAATGCGGCCACGAAGGCCCTTGTCGCGGCCCTTCGCGAGTCGTCCATCACCTATGAGGCCGACGACTACGGAGGCTTCGAGAAGGTGGGCGCCCTGGGCCGGTCACTCCCGACCAGCAATTCGCAGATCACCACGCAGCCCGGCGACGTGATCCTGTACAGCGGCAACCAGATCGTGCTGTTCTACGGAAGCAATTCCTGGAGCTATACCCGGATCGGCAAGATGGAATATGGGACGTTGGATGAATTAAAGACCTTCCTGAAGGCCGGACAAGGGAAAATATCCGTAACTTTGTCCTTATAGACTTCAACGATGAAAACGAAACGGTTCCTTGCACTGATGATGATGTCCATGACCACAATCGGACTGTGGGCGCAGATCGACGTCCACAGCCATGCCATCACGGCCTCGTATATGGATTTCGTCAAGGCCCATGGGGCCGAGATGGACGAAGGATTCCCGATTCCGGGCTGGAACGTGGTGGAGCATCTGGCCTTCATGGACCAGGCAGGCATCGAGACCGCCGTCCTGACGATGCCGGCGCCGCAGCCCTGGTTCGGGGACGGCGCTGAATCGGCGGCTTTCTTCCGCAAGTACAACGAGGAGTGCGCCGCGCTCAAGGCCCGGTACCCCGGGCGCTTCCTTTTCTGCGCCGCCCTTCCGCTGCCTGACGTGAAGCGGGCGGTGGAGGAAGCCGTCTATGCGCTGGATGTCCTGCATGCGGACGGCGTAAAGCTGGCCACCAACAGTTACGGCCAATACCTGGGCGATCCGGAGCTGGAGCCGCTGATGGAGGTGCTGAACGCGCACAAGGCCGTGATTATCACGCATCCGCACAAGCCTTCCGCCGTCAATGACAAGCTGATTGCCGAAGTGCCGCTGGCCTCGTACGAGTATCTGGCGGAAACCACCCGGACCATCCTCAATATGGTCGCGCACGATGTCCTGGTCCGGTATCCCGACCTCAAGGTCGTGGTCCCGCACTGCGGCTCGTTCCTGCCGAACGCCCTTCCGCGTTTCAAGGGTCTCCTGCCCGTCATGATCAAGCAGGGGTATATGAAGCCGGTGGATGTGGACGCCAACGTCGCCCGCCTGTACTTTGACCTCGCCGGCGCCGCGACGGACGATGCCGTCCGCTCCCTCCTGACCATCACGACTGCCGACCATCTGCTCTATGGCTCCGACTATCCCTATGTCGCCGCTCCGGCGCTGGTCGCTGCGAAGGGCTCCCTGCAGCAGCGTCTCCCGGCGATGGGCCTGGACCCGCAGGCGGTCCTGTCGGACAACGCGCGCAGGCTCTTCGGCGCCGACATCCCCGTGCGGGAGTATGGCGAAAAGCTGGTCCGGCTGGCGGAGATCGAGGTCGTTCCGGAGAAGCTCGAGGAGTATCTGAAATACGCCGCGGAGGTAGGCCGCGTGTCCATGGCAACGGAACCGGGCGTCATCGCCCTCTTCTCCATGCAGGACAAGGCGGATCCCTCCAAGGTGTACATCCTGGAGGTCTATGCCGACCAGCAGGCCTATCAGGCCCACATCCAGACCGCCCATTTCCGCAAATACAAGGAGGGCACGGCCGATATGGTCCGGTCCCTCAAACTGATCGACACCATCCCGCTGGTGATGGCGGAGTTCGTGAAGAAGGCACAATGACAAGACAACCGATGATGAAGACAAGAATCGGGATGCTGGCCCTGTTGCTGACCGCATCCGTTTCACTTTTTGCACAGAACAATATGGCACTGACTCAGAAACAGCAGGCGCTCGCGGCCATCGCGGCCAACGAGGCGAAAGGAAATATCGACGGGCTGAAGGCGGCCCTGAACGAAGGACTTGAACAGGGTTTGACCGTGAGCGAAGCGAAGGAGGCCCTATCGCATCTTTATGCTTACACAGGCTTTCCTCGCTCGCTGAACGCGCTGGGCGTCCTGCAGCAGGTAATTAAAGAGCGCGCGGAGGCAGGTCTTCGCGTGGAGGAAGGCCGCGAGGCCGACCCGCTGCCGAAGGACTACGATGCACTCCGGCAGGGCACCGAGGTGCAGACGCAACTCGTGGGCGGCCAGCCGTTCACCTATGCCTTCGCCCCGCAGACGGACTTCTATCTGAAGGCCCATCTGTTCGGCGACATCTTCGCCCGGAACAACCTGACTTTCGCCGAGCGCGAAATCGTC
>ODAJ012183639.1_pt1 | contig 37491 bp, 29 predicted proteins | sample 1539241 | NCBI WGS metagenome assembly ODAJ01 (sample SAMN02144231, study PRJEB22623) | gut metagenome | biome: sheep rumen | host: Ovis aries | place: New Zealand
AGCGAAGTGAACTTCGCTTGCAAGCCTGCGTCGAATTTAGGCAATCTTACGAAAATCTGTGCCTCAACGCCAGTTGAGGTTGCGCATACTGATGCACAGGGGTCGTGCGGTGTTGCCTAAAATAATTTGCGGTGTAGGGAGTGAGCGTTTTTGCAGATCACATGAAGAGCTAAGATAAAAATCTATACAAGGATTTATCGGTTCAAAGAATGATATCCTGAGCTGATCTATGATGTGTAAGTACGTTGACTAGGGGACAGAAGAGGCTTGAAAAATAGGGCGGTTTGTGGTATAATGAAAACAGTAAGAAAATGAGTGGGCGGCTGCATATGCGGCGGAAAGGAGCTTAGATGAACATTTCAAAAAGTTCTGCATTGGAAAGGCTGGAAGAATTCGTGAAAAAAACGCCGGATCGCGATGCTGTCATTTTTGAACCTGATGAAAGATTGACATTCAGCGAACTCTGGCTGCTGTCCGGAAAGATCTACGCGTGGCTGAAACAGAAAGCGATCGGTGCCGAGGATGTTGTGATGTACTGCCTGCCGCGCGGATTGATGCTATATGCGTGCATGGTTGGCACGATGCGCGTCGGTGCTGCCTTTGTCCTGGCGGAGACACAAAACAGTCCTGAACGGACTGCATATATCCGGACAGATTCGCAATGCAGGCTGTTTGTCGATGAGAGCTGTCTTCCGGAAATTCTCAGCTGTTCACCCTTGGAGGGCTATGAACCGATCCGGCTTCATAATCTGTGCTATATCGCCTATACGTCAGGCACAACAGGGCATCCAAAGGGTGTCATGCATGAGTATGGTTCATTGGATAACGCGTGGAAAGCGGTCATGGTAGACGGAAAGGCGATCATGTCTGAGACGGATACATTTCTTTCCATGAGTCCTATGAACTTTGTGGCTATGCCCATTATCTTTGCCTATTCATGCGGTCATGGCTGTGCCGTTGCTGTGATGCCCTACAAATATACTGCAAACAAGGATACGTTTTCTGATTACCTTGAACGTGCAGGCATCACCTGCGGATATGTCACGCCCTCTTTTTTACGGAAGCTCCTGCCGTTTCAATATCCCTGGCACATGTGCATCCTTTCTGCGGAACCGGCGGATGGTCTGTTTATTCCCGGTATGCGGTGCTACAATACCTATGCTTCTACGGAAGGCGGCTGTCTGCTGTCTGTTTATGAATTGCCCGAAGCAATGTCTCCCGCTCCGGTGGGACGCTCCTACTCCGATGTTGAGGTGCTCATTACGGACGAGAACGGCAAAGAAGTGCCATACGGAGAAACCGGTGAAATTTGTTTCAGAAATCCCTATGTACGGGGATATATCCATCAGTCGAAAGCACCGTCCGGGGAATATGCGGACGAGAATCCATCTTCCGCCGATGCCGCAAAACCGGGGCTGAACAAACACGACGGTCTGTTCCACACGGGTGATGCCGGAAAAATCGGAGCTGACGGCAGCATGATCGTTCTCGGACGTGTTGACGAGATGTTCAAGATCAGGGGATATCGTATTGAACCGGATGAGGTCGCGGGTGCCGTCACAAGGGTAAGCGGTCTGTCACATGTGGTGATCAGAGGATTTGTTTTCAGGAACATATCCTCCATTATCGCCTTCTATGCTGATGACGTAACAGTTGACCCGGTCTCGCTGCACGAACTGCTGCGTAAAGAAATCCCGGAATATATGATACCGACCAATTATATCCAATTGAAGGCATTTCCGCTGCTGGGATCCGGTAAAGTGGATAAGCTGCATCTCCTGCCGCCGGAAGGGAACTGGGAAGGTTTCCAAAAGAATGCTTCGGCACATCTGCCGCTGGTTGACACAGGCAGATCTGCCTGTGTTTATGATATGGGAAATGGCATCCTATTGAAACAGTTCCGGGAATCTGTTCCGTACAGAACCGCCTGGGAGGAGCTGACCCGAACCCGTACCGCCCATGCGTGCGGACTGCCTGTCCCGGAGGTCTATAATGTCATACGCTCCGATGACGGCTATGGGCTCCTGATGAAGCAGCTTCCCGGTGTTAATTTAGAAGCGCTGCTGCGCAGGCACCCACAAGACAGACTGCTCCTGATCGACCGGTTTGCGGGTGCAGTAAAAGCACTGCACCGTACCGTGATCTCTGACGATGGTTTTCCCGACGCTGTGGAAGTATCACTCGCCCTCTGTGAACAGATCAGTGACCGATTCTGTTCAGACAGTGAAAGAAAGCAGATCCGCACGATCTTTCAACGGCTCCCCCGTACCGAAACGTTTATCCACGGGGACTGTCATCCGGGCAACGCCATGTGGAACGACGGGAGCATTCAATTTTTCGATTTGCCATTCGCAGGAAAAGGTCACCCCGTCTTCGACCTGCTTGGTGTCTATTCCCATTATGTGTTTCTACCGTCCTTTGAAACAGAAGAGGCTTATTTTTCAGCAGCCGGAATGACAAAAAAAGATGCAGCCGCATTGTATGAACGTTTTCTGGAAACATATTACGCCGAGGCGGACAGCCGGGCGCTTTCACAGATCAGGGAGTGGATCCGCGGCGTTCATGCAGCCAAAATTCTCCTTGCGTCCGTACTGATGCCTGGCGTTTTTTCTGATGCGGTATTTGCCGAAGCCAAACGCAGAGCGATCCTTTTTTCAAAGGAATACTGCGGTGATATGGCTGCGCAATGCCCTCTCCCCATATCGTATCATGAATAAGATCAGCTATCATCTGATTACAAGTCAATACAGGGAAATGTTTTTTCCTGTATTGTTCATCGCCATGTCAAAGTATCTGACGAGCTTTATAGACTCCGCTCTGGTCAGCTCTTTCCTGGGTGTGGAGCGTATGCCTGCGATCAATTTGTGCTTTCCGCTCGTTTGCTTTATCAGCCTGTTTCATGGAATGTTCGGGATCGGCGGAAGCCTCATTGCCGCCAACGCGTATGCAGATCATGACAGAGACAGAGGAAACAGAGTGTTTTCTGTGACGATGACAACCATTTCGATGATCGGTGTTTTCACAGCGCTAATTGCCGAAATGCTGCGGTCATACATTGTACCGCTGCTTTGCACAGACCCGTCCCTGCAAAAGGATACCTCTGCCTACTATTCCGTGCTGGTGCTTGGTTTTCCGCTTATGTGTATCCTCATTTGTCTGTCCTATTTTGTACGAACAGACGGCTGCCCAAAGCTGACAACTGTTGCGATGCTGATCTCCAATGCAGTGAATCTGTGCATGGACTGTGTACTGATAAAAGGCTTCGGATTGGGATTGGAGGGTGCTGCGGCTGCAACGATCATAGGCTATGTCAGCGGGATTCTGATTATGCTGATCGGTTACCTAAAAAGTCCGAAGCGGCAGTTCCGGCTCGTTTCGCCTGTCTCAGATGGATCGGCAACATTTTGGAGCGATATCCGAAGCATCTGCACCAATGGATTCTCCACTGCATCTGTATGGCTGTATCTTATGATCTGCGTACAGGCCATGAACATTCTGATCGCAACCTATGGCGAGCCGATCGACCTTCAGGCTTTCTCCATCTGTAAAAACAGCGTGAACCTTTGCTATATCCTGTTTCTGGGCATTGCGCAGACACTATCCCCCATTGCCAGTGTTTACGCGCACAGCGGAGATTATGATCGGGTGCGCTTCATGCTGAAACGCTCTATATTCTATGTACTTTCCGCTTCTGTGATCATCGGGCTGCTGTTTGCGCTGTTCCCACAGATGATAATGCTGCTGTACAGTGTTCACGAGCCGCAGTCCGCTGCCTACTTAGGCTCCTGTCTCAGGCTCTACACGCTGGCTTTTCCGGGACTGGCATTTGTGCTGCTGATGAATTATTATTTTCAGGCGATCAAGGAACGGAAGCTGTCGGCGGTGCTGACACTTCTTGAAGGGTTGATTTTACCGGTAGGTCTGTCAATTGTTCTGGCTCCGCATTTCAGAATGACCGGGGTTCTGACAGCCATGATCGCTTCCGAATGTGCAGCAGCATTTTTGATTCTTGGGTATCTGGTATTTGATGCACGAAAGAGCAGGATCACCGGAAAGCGCATTTTTCTGCTTCCGGAGACGGATGACCGCAAGCTGTGCGAATTTACCGTCAAAATGGATATCCCGGAGATCGTACAAACGACGCAGGAAGTTTCGCAGTATATCGAGGACAGAACAGATCACCGTACCGCTGTGATCACTTGTCTTGCACTTGAGGAAATGCTGACAGGCATCACGATGGCGAACAATAACCAAGAGGATGTCATTGATGTGATGCTGCGCCAATCCGGGACAGATATAATCATTTCCGTAAGAGACGCAGGCATTGGGTTCAATCCATTGGTACGGGACGAACATCTTGCTTATGAATTTGACAATGTAAGTGTTCTTCAGCGTATTGCAACAGAAATTCGTTATGATCTTTCTTTGGGCATGAATGATACTATGATACGTTTGTCTGGAAAAAAGTAGTTCCATTATACAGTGCTGCCCAAATGACAAAGCAGGTGTTTCAACAGACTTGTCAACACATTTCCACAGTATCAACATCATCAAAGATTTTGGCTGCCTGCTTCAACCTGCTACACCATGCTCTTCAGGCATTTTGCGCAAACTGCGGAGCGATTTTCAAGCGGCTGCACCTCTAAAGGTGCGGCCGCTTATTTTTGCTATGTCAGTTTTTCAGTATATTTGCACTTGGGATAATTATTACATCCGTAAAACTGTTTGCCGATATTAGCACCTCTGCGAGCAGTTCTTAAAGCAAGAGGTGAGCCGCACCAAGGGCATTTCTTTATCAGGTTTGAAAGAGGAGTTTCAGTTTTTTGAACCGAGACAACTCTGGGATCATCCGCAGATGCATTGACTTGAAGCTATATCCTGCTTTGACAGCTTTGACTCTGGGTCATAGGCGATGAGGTGGCGGGTGTCATAGTCGAATCCGTAAGTGGGAGAAAAGAGTACGTCGTCCTTTATCACTCCGCAGACAAAGAATCTGCCTATATGCTCTCTGTTGATGTCATTTGTGCGGATTTCATTGATCTCACCGACCTTGTATTCGCCGGAGAGTCCAGAGGTTATCAGACAAGGAATGGCACCATAATCGCGGGAAGTATCTATCCTTTCACCTTTTGACAGCTGTATGTCGATAGCCTCAACGAGCCCCACAGAAAAGCTGTTGCTACGATGATAGATATGCTGGGCGATGCTGAGATCACCACTATAACAGAGAGCGATATTCCGGAGCTAACTGTACTCAGATACTTTAACCGCCAGCTTGCAGAAGGAATAGGCGATCCTTCCGATATGGACGATGACGGAGAGGAGATCTACCTATATTCCAACGAGTTGATTGACAAGGCTGACTATGTATTCACAGTAAACGGTGAGAGCATGGAGCCTGTATATCATAACGGAGATATGGTGCTTGTAGAGAAAAGCAAGGACATAGGGTATGGTGAGGTAGGAGCATTTCTTATAGGGAATGAAGCCTTTATTAAGGAAAGCCAGAAAGACGGGCTACATTCATACAATAAGAGATACAAAACTATGAAATTCACAGAGGACGACAGCGTTCAGATTATTGGCAGAGTCATAGGTGTCATAGATGCGTCTGATTTTGCTTCACAAAGGGATACAGAGATATTTATGCTGCACGAACAGGGAAACATTTAGCATGAAGACTACATGATCAGCTTGATACGTTCATATTTTAATATTTTGAATTTAAGAGAGACTGGATTTCCATCTCAAAACAGCAATCCAAAATCACGTTATATAAAATCATCAAAAAAAGATATGCTAAATTATGAAACACACAATTTGGCATATCTTTTTTATCTTTTCATAAACCAAAATAAATTGGTATAACTTTAGTCACCAAATAGTCACCAAAACACGTTTTTTCACCGCAGATACAAAAAGCAAAAACCTCGCAAACGGCGTGTTTGCGAGGTTTCATGTGGCAGGGGCAGAAGGGATCGAACCCTCGGCACGCGGTTTTGGAGCCATTCTTAACAAAAATCAATCCATTTCAGATGGTTCCATTCTGTGCCGTTTCGCGCCATCTGATACGGCGGCGAATCCGCATAAACCCGGGGTTTCAGAGCCGTTAGCGGCCTCAAAGCGTGCAGCTGTGTGCTTTAACAAAATGATACCCAAAAACACGTTTTTTGAAAAAATGCCCCCTAAGTGTTAGAAAAATGTTAGAAGGAATCTAAACGCTGTTTGTCTACAACATTTCTGAATGATGTCATTTTTACACTTCAGCAACATTTACATTACGAGGAGAAATGGCATGAAAAACATAGAATTACACGGAGATATGAAGCTGACAACAGTGCAGCTCCGCGCTCTTGTAAAGCTGCGCAGGCTCTATGCAGACTACCCCGGCGGGCTCGGCACGAAGGACGTAATGAAAATGCTCGGTGTCGGCAGAGCGACGGTGCTGAACCTCAAGAACAGCGGTATGCTCCGCTGTCTGAAGATCGGGAACAGACTGATCTTCCCGAAGGACTGGGTGCTTGAATACCTTGCGGTCTATGCATACAGAGAGCGCCCGAACATAACGGCATATCAGAGAGAGGTGCTGCGCTTCTGCCGCACTCGCCGCACGATCACCGAGATCGCCGAGTACATGAACCTCGGCGCGGGCTTCTGCCGTGACTATCTGCTTGCCCCGCTTTGTGAGCAAGGACGCCTGCGCTGCGAGGTGGATAAGGCGGAGGTCAAGAGGCACTGCTATATAACGGTGAGATGAATCCGTCGCCGGATTCAGATGTTGAAAAAACGCAACTACGAATGAGCTGTTGCATAATTTGCAACAGCTCAATTAATTTTGTGAATTTGACTCAAGATTTGAATTTCTCATCTCAGGATTTCAAATTTCACCTTTAAGATTTAAAATCCTGCTTCAAAGATTTAAATATCAGCTCAAAAATTGAAATTCTCAGCTCAGATTTTCAAATCTCGCTTCAAAGATTAAAATTACAGCTGAAGATTTTTAAAAACCAGATTACAATTTAACTCTCCGGATTTATCTATCCTGACTATAAGGTTATACTTGTAATTCCCCCTGAAATATGCTATACTTGAAAAAACAATAATTCTATCGGGAGGCAGGATCAATGAGCAAAATAAAGATACAAAAGATCGGTATCACAAATCTCAGCACAGATGCGATAGTCAATGCTGCCAATGAATATCTTCAGGCCGGCGGAGGAGTCTGCGGGGCGATATTCAGTGCCGCGGGGATGAACAAGCTCCAGGCTACCTGTGATAAGATCGGTCACTGCGATACCGGCTCGGCTGTAATCACCCCCGGCTTCGGCCTGAAAGCTAAATATGTTATCCACGCCGTAGGTCCCCGGTACTCCGACGGCAAGCACAACGAGCCGCAGCTCCTTTACGGCGCTTACGAAAGCTCCCTCAAGCTGGCTATGGATAACGGCTGCCGCTCCATAGGTTTCCCGCTTATTTCTGCCGGGATATTCGGTTATCCCATTAAAGGAGCCTGGGATATTGCCATCTCGGCGTGCCTTGATTTCATCAAAGACAACCCCTCTTATGATATCGAAATAACCTTTGCGGTGCTTGACGATCACATCTTAATTGTAGGGAAAGATACCCTTGAAAGGCTTGATACGGATAACCGCCCTGCTGTGAAGTCCGACTGGAAAACAGTTGATATGCCGGCATCCCGCGATATGTTTATCCTTCGCCGTACCTTTTCCGATGAGCAGATGCAGGCGCTCCGGAAAGGAAATATCCCCAAAGAAATGGAGGACAAGTGGTTCTGGTATATGGATGGGAACACACTCTACGCTCACCGCAGCTGGACAGGGTTCTGCATCTACATTATGGAATTCTCCGCCGATAATAACCACAAGGTTACTGTGAACCGCGACCCTGAGCAATACAAATGCACGAGCGTTGACGAGGACATATCCACACTTAACAAACTCCTCGATTGGTGGACACGCACTCCCTACGATCATTACAACCAATGGATAGTTGAGACAGCTGATATGATCCAAAAAGCAAATGCAAAAAAAGATACTCTTCATATCGGAGGCCGCGAAGTTCCCGCTGTGTTCTTCCACCGTCCCGAAGAACCAAACGGATATCTGAGCAACTGGTACCGTTCTCCCTTTGTACTTGACGGCTTCAGCTTTACTTCGACGGAGCAGTATATCATGTACCGCAAATGCATCATGTTCGGCGACACGGCCTCAGCCGATCTGATCCTGAAAACAGACGATACCGCCAAGCATCAGGAGATAGGCAGGAAGGCAAAAGGATATATTGATAAAGTCTGGGAGGGTATGCGGCAGGCTGCTGCAATTCGCGGGCTGCTTGCAAAATTCACCCAGAACGAGGAGCTGAAAAAGCAGCTTCTCGACACCGGAGACGCTGTCCTCGTTGAATGTGCATACAGCGACAAGATCTGGGCCTGCGGCATCGGACTTGATAATGATGACAGGTTCTATACCGATAAATGGAGAGGTCAGAACATCCTCGGCTTTGCACTTATGGAGGTAAGGAGCATTATCAGGAACGAAGGAAAATAACAAGGACAGGCTCCCCTGCTGTGAAAGCAAAGGAGCTTTTCTTGGCGGCCACACTGAGACTTGAACTCAGACACCGGGATGCCCCGATTACTGGCAGTTTAGCAAACTGCTGCCTTACCGATTAGGCTTATATGACCGTATAAGTTAATTATTAAGTTTCGCCCCGAGCGACACCAAAGTGACAGCTCACTTCGATGTCGGGCGCGAGGGCGTTGGTGCAGGGGCACGCCCCTGCTGGTGGGCAAGGTAGGAGTCGAACCTACGGTGTATCAAAAGTCACGGATTTACAGTCCGCTGCAATCGCCACTATGCGTACTTACCCATTAGACTTATGTGACCGAAGATCAAAACAATGTTTCGCCCCGAGCGACACCGCAGTGATAGCTCACTGCGATGTCAGGTGCGAGGGCATTGCGTGCCGCCGCTGCGGCTGGCAGGAGAACACAGAGTCGAACTGTGACCTTCGGTTTTGGGGACCGACATTCTGCCGTTAAACTACTCTCCATGGCTTCCGTTGAGAGGGTCGAACTCCCATAAGCGGCGTCAAAGGCCGTTGTCCTGCCGATTGAACGAAACGGAAAAAGTATTATTACTATCAAAGTTCAGCCCCGCCGTCAAACAATGCCCGCCTCCTGCATTCATTTACAAAAGGCGGCTTACGGTGGTACACCGCGTGTACTGGTGCCTCCGAGTAGAATTGAACTACTGACGCCAGGTTCTTCAGACCTGCGCTCTACCTACTGAGCTACGGGGGCATTGGAGACTCTGGCAGGATTTGAACCTGCGATCCCGGGGTTGCGGCCCGAAGCCTTGCCGCTTGGCTACAGAGTCATTTGGCTTCCGCTGAAAGACTCGAACTTTCATTCACGGCTTCAGAGACCGGTGTCCTACCTGTTAGACGAAACGGAAATATGGCGGCATCGACGGGATTCGAACCCGCAACCTCACTGCGTGACAGGCAGGTGTTCTGACCTAAATTGAACTACGATGCCGTGCATCCTGCCGAAGCAGGACATTTTAATTTGTAATGATGATCTCATCAATGGTGACGTTAAGGATATGCGCAAGTATCACCAGATTGTCGAGAGAGGGCAGTGCCTCTCCCCTCATCCATTTGAAGATCGACTGCGGAGTGTTGAATCCGCATACATTCTGGATCTCAGCTATTCTGAGTCCATGCGCCTTGATAAGCGCTTTTATATTGGATCCGGTCGCAGCCATATTGACCGTCGGAATAGCCGTTGACATAATAATACCGCCTTTCATCAGAACAAAAAACCGTCTGTATGCTTGCACCACATACAGACGGCATCGTTCTATTGAATGACGGTGAGTGAACTCTGTCAGACTATCAGACAATTACCGGTATTTGTATGCAGCACAAAAGAGCCTTGATCCTGCCAATCAAAACTAAAGCTGAAATCATACTGGTAATCGCAGAAAGTATTAACTGTCTTATTGATAACAGAGTTCATCGTTTTCACCCTTTCGTGTGTAAAATTTTGAATTGATCCCGGGAGGTGTTCCCTCTCGTGTTGTACTGATTATATCACGGGTGCCGTGAAATGTCAAGTAGCTTTGTAGGCTACTGTTCACTGCTTCTCCGTTTCGAGGAATCGCTTGCAGGTCTTGTCGATGCCGATCGCTCCGAGGGGCGCAGTCATCAGTATGGCCAGCACCGCCACCGACAGCACGATCTTCCCGCAGGGCAGACCGAGAGACAGCGGCACCGAGCCGATAGCCGCCTGCACCGTTGCTTTCGGGAGGTAGGCAATAACGCAGAAGGCTCTCTCCTTTGCGTTAAGTTCCGTTCCTGTCATGCAGAGGCAGACGCCCACTGCCCTGAATGCCAGAGCCGCGAAGATCATACCCACCGCCGAGGCTCCCGCCGTGAGGGTGTAGCGTACATCGACGGCTGCTCCCACCAGCACAAACAGCAGGCACTCCGCACCTATCCACAGCTTGCCAAACTTCTCGGACAGTCGAGCCGATACTGTCTTCTCCCCTTTCAGCTTTATCACACAAGCCATAGCCACCACAGCGAGCAGTCCCGATACTGCCACATAGGGCTTGGCAAGGGTCTCCGCCGACATCAGCAGGAATGCTGTTCCGAGGATGATTATGACTTTTGCGGAGTTGCGTATCTTTGAGCCGTGCTTGTAGGCCGTTTCAAAAAGCAGGAACAACACTATCCCCACCGCCGCTCCGAGGGCAACGCCAAGCAGTATGGAAACAGGGATATTCAGGAAGTCCGTGGCTTTCGCAGAGCCGCCCTGCGCCATTGTCACGAAAGTTGAGAACAGCACGATAACGAATATGTCATCGCAGGAAGCTCCTGCGAGTATCATCTGCGGGATACTTTTCTTTGTGCCGACTTTTTCCTCGATAAGGCGTACCATTCTCGGAACGACTACGGCAGGAGATACTGCGCTCAGCACCGCCCCCATGACCGCCGCCTCGATGCGGGTCACGCCTAACAGTATCGGCGCGAAAATTACATATCCCGCTATCTCAAAGCAGGCCGGAACGAATGACATCATCACCGCGGGTCTGCCCACCTTCTTCAAGTCGGCAAGGTTCAGCGTGAGCCCAGCCCGGACAAGTATGATGATAAGCGCAATCTGCCGCAGTTCCGACGAGATGCCGAGTATTTTCTCATCCAGCAGGTCGAGAACATAGGGGCTCACGACGATGCCCACACCCAGCATACCGATGATCCGGGGCATGCCTATCTTTTCAAAGATTGCTGCGGCGGAAAGCCCCACAAGAAAAATGATCGCAAGTGATAAAAGCATAATATCCCTCCAAATAAAAAAGCCGACAACTACTGCGTAAAGCAGACGTCATCAGCTTGAAAAAGCGGTTTAAGTGATATGAGGTCACTTCGGGAGATCATCATTCCCGGAAATATTCATTGACTGTATTATATCACTTCGGGGAGGGTTTGTCAAGATTGTTTATGAACAGTTTCAAACAAAAGAAGCCTCCTCCTGCTATCCTGCAAAAGGAGGCATTCTGCACCGACGCTTCGGCTGGGTTGACCGAGGAGAATCGAACTCCTATTGTCAGAGTCACAATCTGACGTCTTATCCATTAGACCACAGTCAACATATCTGGTAACGGATACGGGGCTCGAACCCGTATTTGGAGATTGAAAGCCTCCTGTCCTTTCCTGTTAGACGAATCCGCCATAACGATATGATAAGCTCATATCAAAGCTCCGCCCGAGCGACACCGCAGTAAAAGCTCACTACGATGTCGGGCGCGAGGGAATTCGGTGGTACACCGCGTGTACTGGTATCCGTGAAGGGAGTCGAACCCTTAGAAACCCGGTTCTTAGCCGAGTGCGTATGCCAGTTCCGCCACACGGACATAAAGTGTTAAGCTAACGCTAAAGTCCCGTCCCGAGCGACACCGCAGTATAAATTCACTGCGATGTCGGGCGCGAGGGAGTTGCGTGGTGCACGCTGTGTACTGGTGACCACAGCGGGATTTGAACCCACATCACAAGGTTGAGAGCCTTGTATCCTTGCCATTAGACGATGCGGCCAAATGACTGCAAGAATAAAGCAGTCATATTTTTTTGATAACAATGATCTGGTCAATGGTCACGCCAAACATATCAGCGATAATGACCATGTTGTCTATCGTCGGCACGGCGTCCCCACGCATCCATTTGAAAATGGCCTGCGGAGTGTTGAAGCCGCACCTCTGCTGAACATCAGCGATCCTGAAGCCTCCGGCCTTGATCATATTTCTGATATTCATTCCCGTTGCCTGAGTATCTATCACGGGCATTGTTAACATCTCCTTTCTTAGTGTACTGATCCTTGCTGGTATCTGCGGAGGGAGTCGAACCCTCAAAACCACGGGTCTGAGCCGAGTGCGTATGCCAGTTCCGCCACGCAGACATCAAAGTTATTAATTCAATATAAGCCGCAACCCCGCCGTCACACCACGTTCGCCTCCTGCACAATCTTTCAAAAGGCGGCGTTCGCTGGCGCAGCGTGTGCGCCCCGAAGAGAGACTCGAACTCTCAAAAACCTGTGTCTGAGACAGGGATGTATGCCATATTCCATCATTCGGGCACAAAAATACACCGCCTGCTGTGTGCAGACGGTGTTTGTCTTTCAAGGATCAGCAACTAAGCAAGCTCCCTGAAACGGCTCTCCGCATTATCTGCACGCAGCACAATAAGAGTCTCTTCTGCGAGGACGAGGCTCAGTAATTCTTCACTATGCAGATAATTAACAGTGAACTTGGTCATTTCAGGTTACTCCTTTCGTTGATGTTGTCATCATTATAGCACAGGGGGTGGGAGATGTCAAGTAAACTGTGGGTATAGTTTTGAAGTTAGACAAGTAGTATTACTAGCTAATTTGTCACTTCTTTGTGTAAGCCCGTTGCTCATAGGTTTATATCGTTTCTCTGTTTATAAATCCAAAGAAAATGTGTAAGATGTTGAACTCTGTGCAGATTGTATATTATCGGCAAGAATTTATATGTTAAAGAATTGACATTGTGAAAGTGGGGCTATATAATGGTAGTATAAAAATTCTATGGAGGTTTTGTTATGGATAATACTGTTATGGCATTTAAAATAGCAAAATGTATCGATAATGCGAGATGGGCATCTCCAAATGGTGCCAATAATTTGGTGAATTATTATTATAAGATCTCCGATTTGGAAGGAGAAGAACAAGCCGAGTACGTTATTTTATCACATTGGATAACGTATATTTGTGAGCGGCAGATGTCATATGAGCAGATTTGGAATAAAGGCAGTTACATATTCTCTCATCTTGTAAAACATTATCAATCTGGAGCAAGTATAGAAGAACTAATCAAAACCCACGTCAAACCCAAAATAGACAAAAATGGAAATGCTTCAAAGATTTGTTTTTTTGTTGATGATAAAGAGTTTTCATCAAGGATGATAAATTCAGATGTAGTTGCTATTTTTCGGTCTTTCCGTAAATTGATGCAATGCAGGGAAGAAGATAAACAACATACTGGATTATATAATTATCTAAACAAGGAATGCAATATTAATAATATGAAGGAACTCTTGTTTTGGATGTATGATCTCAGTTACAATGGTGTTGGATCTCCTATAATATTTGATAACAACAAAAAATGTATGATATATAACAACAGTATTCAAATTGAAGGAATTATTAATCCAGAATTAAAAAGCAATCCTCATATTTATGATATCAGTGGCTTTAATTCATTTGGCATTTTTCATAGTAAAAGGGCCATCTGTGCAGTAAGAGACTATTTTAAAGATTCGAGTTATAGTCAGTATTTTCATCAGCTTTTGATTAATTTCGATTTCATAAAGAATGAACTTGATCAATTAGAATTACCAGGAGATATATGGAACAACAATACAAGATTCGGAACGTGCATGAAATCTTTAGGTTTTGATTATGGAACTAAAGCATCTGAGAATTTTTTGAATGTTGCCTTACGAAAAGCATATGACAAACACAAAGACGAATTGACTGACTGCTATCCGGAACAATTTGATTTTACTTTTGATTTTGCGCCCAAAATGTGTGAATCAAAAAGATGTGACATTTGTGCTTTTGGAAAGGCAAATAAAAAAATAACGTTCAATTATAAAGAATTAAAGAGGTTTTGTCCTGAAAAAGATAATGTGATATGTCCTGTATTGCTACAGTACTGTGGATACTATATTGATTGTAAAAAAGCAAAGGATGCAGATGCATGTATAATAAAACTAATTGATAACTGTGTTCTTTAACCCGAATATTTTACTCTGCCTGCTATGTGCAGACGGTGCTTCTCCTAAACCCTATTTGTTAGTTGAGTGAACTGCGGGTGTCTTTTCATGGCTTCCTCCCTCCCCTTGCAAACCCCGCCGAAAAATGCTATAATACCCATAACACCCGAAGGGAGCTGATACCTTGAACAAACCACTGCTCACCGCCGCGCTGGTGCTGTCGGCGGGGATGATATATGCCAAGCTGCGCCAACCGCGCTTTTCATATCCCGACAAATGGGCGGAAGCGGGGCTGCCCGAGAACCTCCGCATATCACGCAAGGGGCTGCGCCCGAGGGACAGGCTCCCCGTCTGTGAGCCCGATCTTTCGGCTCCCGACAGAGATAAACTGTACGTCACCTGGTTCGGTCATTCCTCAGTGCTTGTGCAGATGTGCGGGCTGAATATCCTTATCGACCCCATGTTTTCGGAGTATTCCTCACCGGTGAAAGTATCATGGCTCAAGCGGTTTTCACGGCCGTCGGTGGACGTATCCAACCTGCCGCATATCCACGCCGTCCTGCTCACCCACGACCATTACGACCACCTCGACAAGCGGACGGTCAGGGCGCTCATGCCGAAGTCCGACCGCTTTATCGTCTCTAACGGCGTAGATCGACACCTGCGCAGGTGGGGTGTTCCCGGCAACAAGATAACCTCCCTCAAATGGTGGGAGAGCGTTACCCTCGACGATGTCGAGATCACCTGTACGCCCTCGCGGCACTTTTCGGGACGCGGTCCTCTCGACCAGAACACGGTGCAGTGGTGCTCCTTTGTGCTGTGCGGCGGAGGACATCAGATTTTCGACAGCGGTGACGGCAGCATCGGCGGACACTTCGACGAGATCCGCGCCCGCTTCGGCGACTTCGACCTCGCCCTTATGGAGTGCGGGCAGTACAATCACAACTGGCACTACAGCCACCTCTATCCCGAGGAGTCCGTCAGTGCGGCACAGAGGGTGGGCGCGAAGCTCGCCATGCCGATACACTGGGGCGCTTTTGTCCTCTCCAACCACGGCTGGGACGACCCTCCCGAGCGCTTCACCCGTGAGGCAGAGAAACGCGGCCTCAAAATAACAACACCGCGCCTCTGCGAGACCGTCTGCATCTACGACCTTCCGCAGACAGAGCGGTGGTGGAGAAAGTTCAGGTGAGAGAATGAGCAATGAAAACAGACCTATACGAGTCACCGCCGCCGTGATAAGGGACGGCGAAAAAGTCCTGATCTGCAAGCGTCCTGTCGGCAAACGGCACGGAGGGCTGTGGGAATTCCCGGGCGGAAAGGTTGAGCCCGGCGAAACGCTTTTTGACTGCATCATCAGGGAATGCCGTGAGGAGCTAAGTATCTCTCTTCGCCCCATAAAAACAATAACCGCCATTGAGAACGGCGGCTATGAGATCACGTTTATCGAGTGCGAGATCGCCTCCGGCAAGCTGACGCTGAACGAGCATGAAGAATCCCGGTGGATAAGCGCCGCCGACACAGCGGAGCTTGAATTCTGCCCGACGGACAGGCAGGCGCTGGCGGCTATCTTTTCAGATGATCCTAAATGAAACAACTCCCTTAGGAACGAAGGAAAATGACAACAGATAACAACAAGGACAAGTTCCCCTGCTGTGAAAGCAAGGGAGCCTCGATTTTATTGAACGTAACAATGGAAGTTTTATATGCTCTGCCGTCTCAGGTCTCCGGTGGATGACTTTTTCGTTATTCTTTTTCGCTGACGTATTTTTCTTTGCGGAGCAGCAAAGTGAACACTATGCACACGAGCACGCCCGCTATCCCGAGGACGGCCATGAGAAGTGCGGCTCCCGAGCCCTTTCCGCTGCCGAAGACGGCACACAGAGTACTGCCCTCGCTTTGGCGCGACATCAGCGGCTCGAAGAAGTTATCTATAAGTGCGCCGCTCGCCAGCCCGCCTATCGGTATGGTGAAAAACTGCAGCGAGTTGCGGCAGGCATACACTCTCCCCTGCATTTCGGGCGGGATCGTGCTTCTGAATACTACGTCCAGATTGGCACCCATAAAGGGTATGAACAGCCAGCCGAGCACCACTCCGATGCACCACACGGCAGGCGTCTCACAGAACGCAAGTATGAAGTTCTCGGTGCTCATCGAGAAGAACAGCGACAGACAGATAGCCCTTACCCTGTTTTTCGGCGGCGCTGTATAGGAAGCAATCAGGCTCCCAGCGAGTGTAGCCATGCCGATACAGAAGTTGACCGTCCCGAGTACGCTCTCGCCGTTCGTCTGCTTGGAAAGGATCATCGGAGACAGTGCCGCATTGTTTGCCGAGGCTATGAGATTTATCCCCGAGAGGAAGAAGATGAGCTTGAGTATCAGCGGGTTCGCCCGGAGCCATGAAAGCCCCGATCTGACGGATGCAAGCAACGGTTCAGCGGACTTCTCCGATCTCTCGGGTTCTGGGATCTTTATGAATAACAGCAGCACCCCGAAGGCTATGATAAATGTGACAAGGTCAACGGTAATGACTGCCGATATGCCTCCGAATGCAAACATCATCGTCGCGAAAACCGGGGTAAGTATCGTGTTCATCGACTGCGAAAACGAACGCAGCGCGCCTGTTTTCTGATAGTATTTCTTCGGTATCAGCTGTGTCGCGGCGACCTCGCTCGCAGGCTGCTGAACGGTGTTCATCAGGCCGTTGATGCCGTTTATCACAAACAGATGCCAGGGGGCAAGAGCCTCGGCTTTTATCAGCACGAATGCCGCGACAGTCGTAAATGCTGCAAACAGGTCGCAGACCAGCATCGTGCGTTTTTTGTTCCACTTGTCGCTGAGTGCTCCCGCGAATATGCTCATCACCACATAGGGCGCATAGGAGCAGACAGTGAGAAGCGCCGTTTTCAGCGCAGAACCTGTGCTCTGATAGAGCCAGAGTCCCAGCGCATAGCCGGTCATCGAGCTTCCGAGTGTGGAGACCGACTGGGTACTCCACAGCAAAAGATAGTTTTTGAGTTCTTTTATTGAATTTTTCATTGGACTTTGCTCCTTTTGATCGTTTTATCAAAAATGCAAAGCCCGAGGGTATCAGCTAACCTCCATGCAGTTCCCTCAAGCCTTGCATGGAGCAGAAGCAGTGCATCGTCTCATCGTTGTCACCTCTTTATGTATTGTCTTAAGATAATTTAGTAAATCTCATTCTCAGCAGCGTATCTTTCCTGAATAGATTCATCCATATAGCTATTACTAATTATATCAAATATTTTTGAAGTCTTAGGATAACGAATCTCAAATTTCTTTTTTAATTTCTCATATTTCTGAGCAAGTGCATATTCGCCCTTACCTGCTGTAACAGGATACATCCCTCGTTTATAAATTATCGCAAAAGCAAATTCATGTATCAGTTCATCATTTCCTATTTCTTCAATTTTCTCTCTGATTGCTTCATGCGGAAATAATCCGTCAGTTCCTAACGGAGAATATGCAAACAATTTTCCAAGTTTTCTGTAAAAAAGTGATACTTGCCCTCCCTCTGTTAATCGAATATGAAAAGCATTGATCCATGAGTTTAACACATCAACATTTATAGTGTTGTTCGATGCACCTGGACAAAAATTGATATCTTGCTCTAAAGAGTATAAATTCATATACTTATCTGTGGAGAATTTATTGTCAGGATCTTTATTGTTGTGAAGTAACAATATTATGTCACCATAATAATTTGCATTATTAGCAAACAGATATTGACAACATTTCATTTTCTCCCAACCAAGCACATTAAATAATCGTATTTCTAATTCAAAAAGATTAGGATAGTTTTCGTATTCATTATCTATCCTTTCATAGACGATAGATAGCATTTCTTCTATGTGATTTGCTTCATTATTGCCTATGGTGTGATTTTCAATAATCATTTTCTTTGTTGAATCAGAAATAATAGTAAGTATTTCATCTACGGTCAACATTGTTTCGTGTTTACGCATAACAAAGTATAATACTTCCCAATTACTGTATTTCAATAAGTTCAATATTGCCTCATTTAGTATCTCTTTGTTGTTCAAATGGTATCTTTTGAAATGGCTCCAGTATTTTTCGGCAGCGTCATCTGGCAATTCATGAATATATGGCTGAGTTTTTTCATCGAATGGTAATACTCCTATAAATGCTATATAAAACTCATCGGCAAAATGCTCTTTTCGTAGATACTCTATAGCAAAATACACCTCTGTTAGCCTAGAATCCGAACAATTCCAAACATAGCTGACAGCAATTTGTGGATTACATGTTGAAGTTACGATTGCAGATAGTATATTCTCATCATAATTTGAGTCGCTATAGTATTTACCTAGGTATGTACCTATTCTGCTATATGTATCAATTGTTTTCAGGCTCAGGAAATGAGACAAATCAATATGTAATTCTTTAAACCTCTTCATTTCAAAAGCCACAGCCTCTGCAATTGCATTTTCATTTTTATGGTAGTCATCGCCTTCTGATTCATATGCCACAGGATTAAAAATCGGAGTATCATCAGAATCGGTCAGATATAGAAAGTCAAATGCAGGATCATTGAAAGAAATGCTTATACATATTTCTTCTATTTTTTCTATTCTTTCAGATGAAGTTGCCCATTTAGCATTTTCAAAACGTCTATGTTTATATACCACTTTCCTTAATGTTGTTTTTATCTGTTCCTTATCTGAATCACTCAATCCAGACAATAATGTGTCTAAATAAGATAAAGTATTATCGAACAACTCATCAGGATATCCTGGGAGCAACTCCAATAATTTAATTAACTTTATAACATCACCATTAACATTATCCAGCAATATATTGGTATAGGAAACATAGAAACTATAAAAATCGCCATTTGTATATTGCATAATTTCATCTGTTTCTCTGTAAATAAATGCTGCGTTTCCCCCAACGAATGTATTCTTTCTAATCCGAATTCGATTATACAAAATATCCCAAAAATATGGATATTTTTCAACTCCTGTTTTGGCAAGTTCGATCTTTTGCTCACTTGACAGAGCTGAAATGTTATACCATGTACAAAAAACTCTAGATAAATCTTCCCGAGGATTATTTCCTGTTGAACATTTTTCAACCTTTTCTCCTATAGCCAGTAGTATTTGAACAGTACGAACAGCATATTTTTTACATGTCAAAAGTCGTTCTAATCCCCACAAAATGTGCGTGTAATAATGGCGTCCCATGAGAAAGTTGCTTTTTTCGGCGGTGAATATATCAAAAAATCCTGTAGAATTGTTTATGCAATTTTCAAAGCAATTAATTACAGCATCAGGTGATGCTTCACCAAGTAATTCTATGAATTGGGATATATATGCCCAATCATTAACTGTTGATATTTTTGATAATATATCTCTTACAATAGCAGTAACTTTTTCTTGACATTCAACATATACAGCAAGAAGAATCAAAGAATGTATTACTCCAATTTTGAGTGAATTACTGTATTTCTGTTTTCTTATTGCTGATAATATAAAATGCTTATCAATTGGCTCACTAAACAAAGGATCCACATCAGATATTATATCCTTTACAAGTCCAAAGAATTTATTCGTGACTTCCAGATTGACAATATTCTTATGTGAGCAAGTAGCTAAGAAATGATCAGCTAATTCGCAAGTAGAATTATATGATCTGTCACGCTTATTAACGATAAAGGCATCTTCGATACCAGTATATTGATTCAAGTATAATATGAATTTCTCATATTTATCGCCATATAGCTTCTCAATTATTTCTTTATCGCCATCACAGGTTGTCCATTTTCCAAGTAAAACAGCTACGATAACAGCAATATTATTATCATTTTCCCACCTAGGATGACTTGATTCACCAGTGAACAATTCTGTTTTCAAATAATAATACAGACCTTGTGTTCTACGCAATAACTTATATGAATCGTCACATCCGTTATTTCGTAACTTTTCCGATATAAAGCTAATTGTACGACGTGGAATCTTTATTGCATTACCACTATAATCTGCTTTCTGAATAAAAATGGTAGTATTATTCTTAATTGCAGGAATTTCATCTGCCTGAAAATCTGGAATCAAAATACAACCGGATAGATGCTTTTCTGCTTTGCTCCAAGTTTCTTTTAATTTTATAACATAAATAGGAATAGCCGGTTTTAGTTTATGAAGCAAGTTAAGAATGCAGTATCTTCCTTCTTCTTTTGATAACGAAGTAAGGTGGATGATGCTTGAATCATCCAGTCTTTTCTTGAAATCATCAATAAATCGCTCATCATCAATTTCAAAAAATGCTTCATTTAGCTTATTATCAGTATTTTGACTTATATAATTGAAACTCTGTTCTATAGTCCATACTTGAGCTTCGTCAAGCAAAGTGTCAAGCTGATATTCAAGGTAATCTTTAATACTTGCTATCTTATCAATGCTTAACGCTGAAATAGCCTTAATCAAAGACTTAATAGTATAAATATCGTCGCTTATTGAAAATGAGAATTTTCCATCAATGTCTTTAGTGAAATCTGCTTTGTAAGTATGAGAAGGGATGATTACAATAACAATTAATCGTTTATACCGCTCATAAAGTTTATTTTCTCTATACTTTTTAAGAGTCTTGCGAATTTTATCTGCCGAAGAATTAGAGGTAACCTGAACTGCGATATTCCCATTAACATCATACAAATCAATTGCTGTGGCGTTCTTTTTTTCAGTATTTGCGTTTTTTAAATCACTATCAAAAATAAGGTTGAGAAGCGGTATAAAAAAGTATTCGCTTGAAATGTTGATATCAAAGTAGTTTAAGCTGTTTCTTGCTTTGACTAAATCGCACAGTTTCAACAGCAGTTCGGTACACGCTTTGATTAATTCTTCCTGTTTCAGTTTCATACTGCTCCTCCTTTTCAGATTATTACTCTGTTACTACAAATTTCTTTGCAATCATAATAAATGTCGAGTTGGGATATATTTGATTTGCAGGGATAAACAGATACTTCCACGGCTTATAGCCATTCGCTTCGCTCCAATGCGTTACAGTCTCACAGTAGAGGATTCCACGCTTCTTTTTGGCTATGACATCAGGATCATTCATATCCTTTTCAGCCTTGACCTCGACAAGATAAATCGTATCCTCGGTCTCGACGACAAAGTCAGGCTCATAATTTTTGCCGTGATTATATGTGATGTTGAATTCTTTTGGCGATGGGCGCAGCCAATTCAGCACATCTTCATCACGCTCTATAATACGGGCAAAGGAAAGCTCTCCCTCGGCACTATCAAGGTTGACTTCTTCAAATACGCCTTTTTTGATCCCTATGAACCGTACAGACCTGATGTTGCCCTCAAAGCTGTCATATAATGACGCGGAAGTACGATAAGAGAAGTTTGTCGGAAGGTTATACTTTCGAGTGCAGATAACTTCTTCCTGAATAAGCCCGTTATCGCGATAGAAGTGCTGCATCATCTGCTTATAAATCTTTTCAGCGATGTCACGCTTATACATCATTACGATATTCTGCATACCGTTAGTGTCATAATAATCTTCATATTTATCGGTTACTTGCGTTATCAGCTTGAAAAGAAGTGTCTTGCATTTGTTATAGTCTATCTCAGGCTTTTTACGAAGTTCACCGAGGATAACCCGTTTCGGTTCATAGCCCTCAAAATCAATGACATCTGCACTGACACGCTCCTGATCGGACTGATCTTCAAGATTCTGTATCAGCATTTCATTTGTAAGCGGTTCATGATTGAAGTCAGACAGATCAATGTCAAAATCCATAAACACATATTCCTCTGCACCTGCATCGGTAATTCGTATCTGCGGAATCGGTATAAACTTCTTCTCAGCAGCTTTATGTACCTTTTCTGTATGTTCTTCCGTCCAGCGGATAATTGCGGGTATACTATTCTGGTGGAAAGTCTTAGCAAGATCGGTGTTCTCTGTTACAGCACTTACCGCCTTTTTTGCAATCTCCTTAACAGCAGTCGGTGTGACTGTATGCGTCGGAGCAGACTGTATCGCCTGATATACCTCTTTCTTGACAGTTTCCTGTATAGTCTGCAAAGCTGTGTCTGCCTGCTCGGAACGTTCAATGCCCGTTGCTTCATAAGCAGAGGTAAGCACTTCATCGGGTTCATCTTCCCATTCAAATGCAAGCTGGGGAGCAGCAACTTCTTCCGGCTCTATCTCCTCGACCTTGATAACATTTCCTGCCTTGAAGATAGAATCGCCCTTCTGTGCTTCCGAAAGTATATCCTGAAATTTATCATGAGCAGTCAGCATAACAGAATCAATGTTTTTGTCACCTGTACGCTCACCGTAAGGCAAACGTAACCCTCTACCGACCATCTGTTCACGGAGTATTTTGGAAGCCGCTGTACGAAGCGGAACAATTGTATAGAGATTGTTTACGTCCCAACCTTCTTTCAGCTTATCAACGTGAATGACGATCTCAACGATATTATCAGGCTTTTCAACTTCAAGGAGCATTTTTGTATTGGCTTCGGACTCCGCAGCACCCTGTTTAGAGTGTACCACAACGACCTTATTTCTGTATGCTCCATTGCAGAAAGCATCAGATTTGACATATTCCTCTACCCACTGCGCATGGGTTGTATCTTTGCAGACCACCAACACGAACGGCTTTACAACGGGCTTTCCATTGTTTGCGGCATAAACCTGTAACTTCTGCCTAATACGCTCGTGACAGATAATACCGTCCTGTAACATGAGCTTGTCAATCTGCTCATCACCGAAATTATAGAAATCCACATCGGAACGTGTGACAGCAAAAGGCGTTCTGGTATAGCCATCGGCTATCGCCTTAGAAAGCGGATATTCATATACAACATTCTTAAACGGAATTTGCTTGCCCTTATTCTTCTTGACCATTAGCGGTGTTGCTGTCAGCTCAAGACCGAGCAGAGGGTGCAGCTCGTTGAGAGCCTGTTCGCCCTTTTCTCCATGATAATGGTGAGACTCGTCCATTATCATAACAAGGTCAGGGAGCTTCGCAAGCGTCTCAAAGAAAGAATCGCCGTAATACTCATTGACCTTTTTCATATTAGCGTTTTCTTTATCAAATTTACTGATGTTGAAAACGAAGATACGAACTTCACTCTGAAAAAGAGAAAGCGGCTTACTGCGATAGTCCTCACCTGTGATAACCTGCGGAGCATTTACAAAGCAGCTCAGTCCACGAAAAACATATTTCGGGCTGTTGTTATCATTAAGATCACGGCAGAGCTTATTATAAATTGTTGTATTTGGAGCAACAACAAAGAAATTCTTAACGTTATGCTGTGTATACAGATAAGCGATAAACGCACCCATAAGCCTTGTTTTGCCGACACCTGTTGCGAGTGCAAATGTCAGCGACATAAAATCACGTTCAAAGTCGGTACAAGTCGGGCAGAGAGCCTTGACTGCACCGAGGGCAGCCTGCAAATTCATGCCCTTTTTGAGATTTACACTGTTTACGATTGTATCAAGAATTTCAAGCGACCTTTTCTGCGGTTTACGCAGGGACATGACACCGCTGATATATTCTGTTGTATAAAGACTAAAATCAGCTCTCATCGTCGCATTCCTCCTCATCATCGTATACAGGCGGATGAATGATATTCAGGTTATAGTCAGCCTTGTCAAATTCACAGCGTTCAAGAAGCATCTGCGGAATTTTCTTGACTGTGATACGGGGATTCAGCTTGTCCATACCCTTATCGAACGAACAGCAGGCAATAACAAGGTACTCATCATCTTCCATACCGCCAATGATAGAATCCATAAAGGCAGCGTTCAGGTGACGGGTAGTGACAAAGAGATAGGACTTCTCGTTACCGTGGGACTGCTTCCAAAAAGCAGAGCTGTCAGGCTCATAGGTGAAGCCCTCGTGCAGAGCCATAGCCGCCGCAAGCATATCCGCACTGTAATCGGGATTGATAATGTATTCGCCAAACTCGTCTTTATTGATAAGTGTCGGTGCAAGCTCGTAGAAGCGGTATCCGCCGCCGTTTTCCCACTTAACTGCCTTTGAGATACCGCCCTTATCTTCACCGGATACGACCATGTCAAGCCTTTTTTTGCAATGGGTGTAAGCGTGCTCTCCCATTTCGATACCGATATAGCGTCTGCCCATTTTATGAGCAACAGCGGCAGTTGTACCTGAACCGAGGAAGCTGTCAAGGACTAAATCGCCTTGATTAGTTGCAATTTGCAGTACAATACTAATTAGCTTTTCGGGTTTTGGTGTGTCAAACGGAGTTTTTCCAAAAAGAGCCATACTTTCCTTTTTAGCATCTTGATTTGTTCCTGCCATTTGGTAGTGCCATAATGACATTGGCATCATTCCTTGTTGTATTTCACTAAGGAAATTCTTTTTTGCAGGTACTTTGTTTTTACCATTAGCTCCCCACCAAAGTCTGTTTTCACGCACATTCTTTTCGTGTTCCTCTTTTGAATTTGCCCATACTCTTGTTTCTTTAGGATATATTTCTTCACCAGTAATCGGATTGTAAATAGGGTAATATAGATTAGGGCGTTGTTGAGCAGTAAATCGACAAGTATAGTCCATTGCTTTCCATGGTCCACGAGGATCATTATCAGGATTCTTATATCGTCCCGTTTGATCATCTGTTAATGGGAGTAAATTTCTAACAAACAGCTTTGTTTTACGATATACCAAAATATGATCATGCACATAACCAAAATCTTTTGTGTCTGGAGGTGGAGAATAACGTTTTTCCCAGGCTATATCACATAAGAAGTTACTTCTTCCAAATAGCTCATCCATCAATACTTTACAATAATGTACTTCATTATCATCTAAGTTTACCCATATACTACCATCGTTAGCAAGAAGATTATAGAGAATTTCCAGACGTGGGCGCATAAGATTTAGCCATTGGCTATGCTCCAAATTATCATCGTAATGCTCAAATGCCGAACCGGTATTGTATGGCGGATCGATATAGATGCACTTCACCTGACCAGCATACTTGCTTTCAAGTGCCTTTAATGCAAGCAGATTATCGCCGTGTATCAGCATATTTTCTGTATCAGGATCGTTGTCAGTGTTTGACAGTTCAGGTCTTTCTATCAGCAGGCGCGGCTCAACAGAAATCTCCTTTTCCTTGCCGTACCATGTCAGTTCAAGTTTGTTCGCCATTGTGTACCTCCCCCAAAAAATAAAAGCCCAGTATACCTATAATTATATCACAAATTGTACAATTCGTCAATCAGCAAATCGTTTCTTTTCGCTGTTTGCGCCGAGGGGAAGCATCTCATATCATCATCAATATATCTTACTATGTACCCCTCTTTACACGCCTCATCAAGCCGTTTCCACAACATTTTGAAGATCATATATCTGCTCCCTGAATACTTATCTCTCAACACCTGCAAAGCGTTGTTCCGTCTTTTTCCGACGGTCTTCTTATCCATCAGCATCAGATCCGATATCTCGGTATCATTAAGCTGTTCATGTCCGTAAATGCCGTAGCTCATAAACAGAATATCCATATCCATCCTCGGCAGGATACAGCAAAGCTCACGGAGCAGTTCACTGCATATCTTGCGATAAACGATCCTGTCAGGAGGGGTGCTGTGGGCTCTGACGATCTCCTCTGTTATACAGCCGACCTCCTTGGCACGCTCTTTCGGATCGTCGGAGAACTCGATAATCAGCGGTACATATCCGAACTGAAATTCACGGTATTTCTTGACGGCGCTTTTGCTTACACCAAGCTCTTCAGCAATCTCCTCATCGTTTTTCCACATCACCACTGCCAGCCGTTTGCTTTTAAGTATGTTGTAAAAGGGCTCGTTTGACATGTTGACAAATGAAGAGTTGATCCTTATGTATTCAGCCATTTTCCCTTTCATAACAGGCGTGATGTACGTTAGATACTTGTTCTCACCGAGCCTGTATTTTCGCTTTATCAGCCGCTGGCAGAATACCGTCGATGCTACCTGGAGCAGATCCTTATCGAGGCACTTATGGTTCTTCGTCCGATCCTTGAACGGTATGAGTGCATCATATTTCTTTACAGTCTGGTTGACGATACTGTAGATGAATCCTCTGTTTTGTTTATAGAGCTCAGTCAGCATCTTTTCATCGCCGTCATAGTACCGCTGTATCATTTCTTCATTTTTCATCAGATCGTCCCCCTCTCTGTATATTTCACCATACCGCCATACAGGTCACTGAAAGCCCGCAGTTATGCGGGTTTTTCTGTTTGCCCGTTGTCTGTCCCGGAACTGTCGGAGCCGTTGTTCTTTGGCGGCCTGCCCCGTTTCGGCGGCGTCATCCCGCACTCCCGATACAGGTTTTTTGAACTTAGCTTTTCTTCAAGTTCCTTATCGGAATACTTAGCCATGAACCGGGCCTGATATGCATACTCCTCGGCTTTCTGAACCAGCATCTGCTTCTGTTCCTCTGTTATGCTCCCTCTCTCAAGCATTCTGGTCAGACGGGTGATGCAGCGGTTGTAAGATTCGGTTTTCGGATCATCAGCTTTCTTCTCACGCATCCGCTTCTCCCTTCGGGCGACCTGTTCGCAAGTCTTGTTGGGGTCTATCGGTGACGCTGTCGGACAGTATTTTGTTTTGAATCCTTTGGTCACCATAAAGAACCGCCCGCAGCTCTCACACTTCCTGATCTGATGCCCGACCGACAGTGCCTTAAGAAAATCGAGTTTGAGGATAAACTGCACGGTTTGGGTGGTATAGTATTCGGCTATGATATAAGTGCCATCCTCAGTTTCCAACGGAAAAAGCTCCATATATAGTTTATCATATAAATCATAGTTCATTTTTGGTGTATTGAATGGGTTTACCACATTACGCCATGCTTCGTCGTCTTGTGTGTATTCAGCGTATGCTTTAATATACTCCGAAGCATTTCGCTTTTCAAGCTTCATCAGTCTGGATATTACAAATTTCAGAATCGTTTTATTAAACACAAAAAGGTCATCAAGATAGTCCTTTATTTCTTCATGACACATTTTTATTATCTTGAAAGTCGTGATACGGTTATTGAGCGTCTCAGCATATTCTCTTGTATCGTTTAGCAGACTCACCAGGCTTTCCATATTAAACAACTGAAATATCTGATAAGTGTCCATAAGTTTCGCAGCTCTTATCAAATACTCGACAGCTTCGTTCATTTCGGGATAACCCGGAGCAAGTTCTTCATCTGTGCCTTCATTATTATCTAATTTTTTCAGCACCTCAATTCCGCCGGCAGCAAGAGCGTTTATCATCTTCGTTGCCTCCAGACACTCCTGATCGTATTTGCTCTGAAAGAGCAGCCGGTCAGATTTTGCGATATTTACATACATATCTTCAAATTCTTTCCGGCTAATGCTCAGTGCAGCAGCGGAGATCTCACCAAGCATCTGTGAAACTCCTCCGATCTCTATTTTGTTTCCTTTAATTAAGATATGTGCCATTATTCGTGCCTCCTCCCATATATTAATAAAATTGTTGTTCCGACACCTATATTATATCACAGCACAACAATAATTTGTGTATCTTTTTTTGGACACATCAGATCAGTCCCGATCATTGTACAGCAACGATAAAAATAATTGTTACGGCAGCCATTTTTAAAATGTTCTGAAAAACTCTCTGCCGTGGTTTCAGCCGAATATAATAAGTATGAAGGGACAGACAGCCTCGCTCCCACGCCCCGGGGAGCAGGGCTGTCTGTTCTTTTGTCTGTTCGCGGCTGTTGGATTTTCCTCTTCGCCATACGCTCAGACCTCGCAGAACCGCGCTCCGCTGTGATCGTCTGTCAGTCTGTCGAATGAAAGGATATCCCCCCCGCCACTAAAAAATCTATTGTAAAGGAGATCTCAAAATGAACAAAAGACTCAAGAAAAAACGTAATATCAATAACGAAAGGAAGGAAACTCAAATGCAAAACATTGAAAACCTGATCCCCGACGACGGGATCGACCGCTCCGTTTACGAGGAGCCTTATGTCGTCAAGGAGGGCTGTCTCTGCGAGGAAGTGATGACCAAAGCAGGCACGGGATATATCAAGCTCTGTGATTACGTCCCCGTGCTTCAGAAGGAGATCACCTTCGATGACGGCACGGAACAGAAAAAGCTGTTCCTCATATCTGCAAAACACGCCTCCGGGATAATGCTCCCGGAGGTGCTTGTTTCTGCGGAAGAAATGCAGAATATGAAGTGGCCTATCATTAAATGGGGCGCGCTCGGAGCAGCAGAGCCTCGCAAGAACGCCCTCGCTAAAATGTGTCACGCAATCATGATGACAAAAAGAGAAAGTGTTTCGGTCGAGACTATCTACCGTCAGACAGGCTGGAGAAAGGTTGGCGGACGCTATGTTTTTCTGATGCCGAATGACAATTCCGCGCTCAAGGTCGAACTTCCCGGCAAGCTGTCCTGCTATCGTTTCACTCACCAGAGTGCGGAAAGCGATATCAAATATCTTGCGCAGCTGCTTGAAAATCCATTCGCCCCGGCGAGAATTGTCTATCCGCTGCTGGCGCTTGTATTTCTCTCTCCGCTCAATCATTTTATGAGAGCCGCGCACTGCGAGTCGAAGACCGTTACGGCTCTCGTCGGAAAGACAGGCTCGCGGAAATCAACTGTTGCAGCGCTTATGCTTTCGTTCTTCGGCTCCTGTACTGCAAGCACTCTGCCGCTCAGCTCCAACGATACCGCCAACAGCATCATTGAAACTGCATACCTTTTAAAAGACGTGCTGACCTGTGTCGATGATTTTCATCCGGCAGTATCGTACAAAGCAACAGAAATGAGTTCGTCTCTTGATACTGTCTGCCGTGCCTACGGTGACAGGACAGGCAGAAGTCGTCTCAATTCTTTCGGAGAGCTCAAGGACTCAAGGCCTCCCGGCGGAAATCTTTTAACGACAATGGAGTTTGCTCCGAACATGATTGCGTCGGGCAGTGCGCGTCTGTTTATGATCGAGATAAAGGAAAATGATGTTGACAATTCCGTTCTTTCCGAGTATCAGGAGCTCGCCGAGAATGAAGTTTTCAACTGTATTATGCAGCACTATCTCAAATGGATAGCGGAGACCTGTCTGAATAATGAGGAGGAGTTCTTACAAAACTTGAAAGAATCGTTCATCAGCTTGCGATCATATTTCACTGAGGAATTGATGAAGCGAGGGATAAAAGCTCATCCGAGAATGCCGGAAACTCTTGCACAATTTAAGATCGGGTTCAGTATTATTCTGACATTTCTGTTCGATAAAAATATGATAACCCCGGAGCTGTCCGCAAAATATATTGATGACTTCGATGAAATATTATTGGAGCTTGCGATGTACAATTCCGAACTTGTCAGCCGGGATGATCCTGCGGATATGTTCTGCGAGAAGCTGAAAAGTCTTCTCGACAGCGGAAAATGTTTCACAACAGCGAAGGGAGAAGCACCGACCAACAACACGAAAGGATATATCGGAATGGAAGATCAGGACAGCTATTATCTTATCGCAGACGCTGTTCACTCGGCAGTGAAATCTCAATGCGGCGAGCAGGGAGAAACGTTTCCGCTCACAAAAAATCAGTTGATAAAGCTCCTCGCGGATGAAAAGATCCTCGTTAAAATGAGTGGAAGGAACACCGGCTCGGTTCGTCTTAACAGCGGCCGGACGATGAACGTGGTCACGCTCGACAAGAAAGCGATCGACGAGCGCCTGTCGGGCACCGTGTGCCGCGAGTTTATTGACGTCGAGGAAACGGGCGAGTGAGTAACAAAAACGCCTCACAGCGCATTTGTGAGCGACTGTGAGGCAGATCGGAGGTGGTAAAAATGTGCTGATAAACGGCTGTCGGCGTTCTGCACAATGTAGCCCCTGCAGAATGCCTATTGGCGTAGGAAAAATCTGTTGCAGGTTAAAGCGGCGATGTCGCCGCGTTCACATCGGACGGGCAAAGCCCGCCGTTTCGGGGGTATTTATGCATCTTTTTAGGGTGCCGTTGATTCAGCAGGTGTTCCTGTTACGGCGGTGCTGATGCATTAATACGCCGAATATACGCAACAAAAACAAGAACAACAAGTGTTAGGAGGAATTATATGTCGAAGAAAGAAAAACAGACGGTCTGGCTCTATCCCGAAACAAAAGAGCTGATACGCAAGCACCTTGATGCCGCTGTGGTCGAGAACGACAGCCAGTTCATCGAGAAGGCTGTGAACTTTTATGCAGGTCATCTTGACTGCAATACAATGGCGGCGACCGACTATCTCGGCACTGCTGTCCACTCGATCATCGACGGGATCGTCCTCGGCTCGGAGCAGAGGATCAGCCGTGCGATCTTCAAACTTGCGGTAGAGTCTGCAATGCACTCGCACATCCTTGCCGCGATGCACGACGTAACTGAGGAGCAGCTCGGCAAGCTCTACAACCTTTGCGTGAACGATATCCGCAAGACCAACGGGATAATTAACTTCCGCGCAGCGCGGGAGTTTCAGAAATCGTGAGGTGATAGGATGAAGATAAAAACAGGAGTGAGCCTTGACAGCGAGCTGATCTCCGAGTGCGATGACTACTGCGTCAAGAATGACATCAGCCGTTCGGAGCTGATCGAAAGGGCGCTTACCCTTTACCTTGCGACAAGAAATGTAAAATCCAAAAGTGAAATTCTCGTTCCGGAGCTTGCGGAGTGCATCGCCAAAGCAAGCGACGACGGCATCGTAAAGATCTCAAAAGGTCTGTTCCGATACGCTGTCGAGGTCGAGATGCTGATAGAACTGCTTGCTGATTCTCTCGATATTGACGACGAAGATCTCTATGAGATCAGGCGTAGGGCTGTCAACAATGTGCGTCGGACGCGGGGCAAGATAAAGCTCGATGATCTGATAATGCGCAACGCCAGGGAGGGGATAGAGGATGAATAGCACAAATCCCGGCGAAACTATCTGTCAACATTGGTGATAGCTATTCCGCGGCGGGTGTGGTATTGTTGGTTGATAAGGAGGTGACCAAAATGAAAAAAGCAATCGCAATACTCATCCTCGCCGCTCTGCTGTCCGGCTGTGCGCAGACAGCGGAGCCAATCACAGAGCCTGCCGTCGAGACAACGCCGACCACTTCGACCTCCGAAATAATAACGGAGAGAGAAACAACCTCGTCGGTCAAAAGCAAGACAGAGAGCCGAGCGGGAAGCACTACGCCGAGCGCGACAGAGTCAACAGCAACGACTACTACCACGGCTCGGGCAACCACAACAACAGCGCCCGTGTCAACCACCACAGCCACCGTGTCGGCAACGGAGACCGCAAGCCGGACAACAACTCGGGCAACGACAACCGAGCCTGTGTCGGCGCGACAGGAGCCTGTCAAAGCGACCACAACAACGAGATCTACAACGCAGTCCGAGCGTCCGACAACGAGAGCGACTACTACCACCAAAGCGACAACCACAGCGAAGCCCAGGACTACAACCACGACTACCACCAAGCCCGCAGTGACCACAACCACGAAGATCACAGTATCCAAGCCGCCGATCGTATCAAAAGTAACAACCACCGCGATCATAGACGGAATCACTTACGTCGAGGTGCCGGACATCACCTGCCTTGCGACTATGATCGAGAACCTCGAAGAAACCGACACTACGCCTTACTATTATATCCAAGTCGGCAAGAAACTCAAGCACGACGGCACCGACTACGGCAAGGCGGTAGCGGTCTATGATTGGATGATCAAGAACGGCTGGGGCTCCTGTGTTTATCATGCACTTGAAACCTACTATGTCTGTCAGGGAATCGGGCTCGAATGCGCTTACGCCTTCATGACAGACTACGGCTGGTATGGTCACACATTCAACGTGGTCAAGGTGAACGGCGAGTGGTACGCGCTTGATACGCAGGCCGGAATCTTCCTCGACAACTGGCCTTACGTCTGCAAGCGAATGTTCGACGGCAACGATCGGGATCTCCCGCCCTTTGATGAGGATGCGTTCTATCCTTACGATGAGGACGGCGAGTACAGGGATTGGAAGATTGAGGTGGCGGATTAAAGCACTACAATTAAATAGAGCGAGAGGCTGCGGCCTCTTGTTCGTTCTGAAAGGGATGAACGATTCGTTCACACCCCTGACAGAACGAATCGTTCAGTCAGAATGAGGTGTGAAAATCCACACCAAGGGGTGTCCAAACCGGACACCCCTTAACAGTAAACAAAACGTTCATCAGGCCTTAGAGATGATGCCCCGAATCAGGGCGTCATCTTTTTTCTCGGTAGGTCGTGAAACCCGACCCACCAACGGTACCGACCAAACCGTTCAGCACCTATGAGTCCGATCCGATCGGACTCACAAACGGGTCGGTAAAACGCCGACTCAGCCATAGGATATCGTCAAAGCCGATATCCTTTTCAAATACAACCAAAGGGTACGGCAAACCACCGTACCCTTTATCTTTTACGAAAGGAAGTTTTTAATATGAGCAACTCAATTATAATCCAAACCAAAACAAATAAAACAATGAGAGGTGACAGCAAATGGCGAGAGCCGAAATATTATATGATAAGATGTTTACCGACTATCCCGATGTCGTCGGTATTCCTGATCTGATGAAAATGCTGTCCGTGGGCAGGCACGCCGCCTATCAGCTCGTGGACAGCGGTGCGGTACGGAGCTTCAAGGTCGGGAGAAATATAAAGATCCCCAAGCTCGGTATCATCGAATATATGCTTAACGGAGGTGCTGCGGATGAAAATGATAACCGGAAGCCTCCAGACTAAACACGGAAAATACTACGCCGTCCTTAATCTCCGCGAGGACGGACGGCGCAGGCAGAAATGGATAAGTACGGGACTGGCGGTCAAAGGGAACAAAAAGGCCGCCGCTGCTTTCCTTGACGATCTGCTTGCAGTCTATAACAAACGGCAGGAAAGGCTCCTGCGGGCGATCTCAAAAATGAAACACCCCGAAGAATTTCTGCTTGAACAGCGGCGCATACTTGCGCTCCCCGTCTGTGAATATATCCTTGAATGGATCGAACACCGTTCGGCTGATCTTCAGGCGACTACCGTACAGGGCTATAAGGGTATGTGCAGCGGTCGGCTCAGCGAATACTTTGAGCCGCTCGGAACAACCGTCTATGATCTGACCGGAGAGGATCTCAACGGCTTCTATTCCTGGCTCACACGGTGCGGTCTTAAAGGTGCGAGCAGGCAGAGATACCACGGATTGATACACAGCGCCTTTGCGTTTCTCGTCAAGCACCAGTATCTTGACAGCAACCCCTGCGATTTCGCAGACCGTCCCAAAGCCGAAAAATACCGTGCTGCGCATTACAGCGCCGACGAGCTGATAGAGCTGTTTAAGGCATCAGCCGACAGTCCGATCTATATTCCGATCCTGCTGACCGCACACTATGCTCTCCGCCGGAGCGAAGTTCTCGGTCTGAAATGGAGCAATATCGACTTCCGAAACAAGACAGTCAAGATAGCACACAAGGTCGTGGAGCAGAAGGTCGGAGATAAATGGCAGGCAGTAGGACACGACAGGATGAAAAATGAATCGAGCAACCGTGTACTGCCGCTTATTCCCGAGATCGAAACTGCCCTGCTCAGGCTGAAAAAGCATCAGGACGAGCAGCGCCGACTCTGCCGTGAGGCATACGATCACAGCTTTGATGATTATATCTGTGTGGATGAAATGGGAAAGCTGATACGCCCGAGCACACTCTCCTCTCAGTTCAGCAGGCTGCTGAAAGAGAACGGTCTGCGACATATCCGCTACCACGATCTGCGGCACTCCTGCGCGAGCCTGCTGCTTGCAAACGATGTCCCGATGAAAGCCATACAGGAATGGCTCGGGCACTCAAATTACCGAACAACGGCAGATGTATATTCGCATCTCGACTTCAAAAGCAAGGAACGCTCGGCGGAGATCATTTCAAGACTGTTGGCAGGATGATAATCATTTGCCGTCCAGTTATATCGGACGGCAAATTTATCTTTTTACTTATCACTTTCTTTTTAGCTCTTGACAAAAGTGCAAAAAAGCATTATAATTATACAGTACATCATTTTGTAAATTTTCTATTAACTTTGCTTAGGCGGCGATAATATGTCATATAAAACAACAGACGCCCTAATGCGCCATCTTCGAAATCATGGCATTAGCATTTCAGGCAGTACTCAAAAACAGCAATTGATAACAACAGGTTACTATCATGGATATAAAGGCTATAGGTTTTTTAAAGAGTCAAATAATAAAATTCCGTATCGTGACTTCAGCGATGTATATGAGACAATAAAGTATGATACAAAAATCAAATCTCTTTGCTATGATAAGATTATGTTCATAGAAACAGCAGTCAAAAATGTGTCTTTAGAAAGAATTATGATTGACGCAAATTCTGAAAGTATTCAGAAGATGTATGATGCTGTTATTTCACGATATAATAATTTACATCCTAATGCTAATGAGGATGAGAAAAGAAATGCGCAAAAAAACAAGTTAAGACTTGAAAACCTGATTCAGTCAAATCTATCAAAAGCATATAGTCATAACAACCCCAAAATCACTCACTTTTATAATAATATGAGTTATAGTGAAGTTCCTCTTTGGGCTCTTTTCGAAATATTAACCCTTGGAGACTTTGCATATCTACTATCATGCTTGACTATAGACACCCGTGATCATATTACATCTGATCTTGGTATGCAAGTAGTATCAATTGATACAAACAGAGAACTGATCTACAAATACTTATATACTCTAAAAGACTTCAGAAATGCAGTAGCACATAACTCCGTTGTTTTTGATGCTCGTTTTTGTAATATAAATCCTACAAGAGCAATGAAACGTTGTTTGGAAAATGAGTTTTCTTTGCCTTACATTAATTTTAAAACAATAGGTGATTATATAATCCTAATATGTTACTACCTAAAACTGCTCAAGGTATCGAAAACTGAAATAAAAGCATTTATAAGAGGCTTTGAGACAATTACCAACGATTATAAATCAGCCGTTGATTCAAACGTTGCCTCTATTGTCGTACATCCCGACTTACAAACAAGACTAAACCTTGTTAAACAGGCGCTATAATGGGTAAAACACTGTCAAAAAGGGTCGCTCAAATGTCAAAAAATATTGACATATTTCATTTTACATGGTATAATAATAGTAGTAATTGGGGTATGCGTTTTCGGATGCATACTTGGGGGAATCGGAGCAATCTGGTTCCCTCTTTTATTTGTGTCCTTTCCCTTAATTCTCAGTCCGACTCTTGCTTTTCGGGACGAAGTGTGGTATCCTTGTGGTGCTGAAGTGGAAAAATGACCGGAAACGGAGGTAAATATGAAAGAAGGTCAACACGGTAATATCACAGGCAATTTACAGATCAAGAACGGCAAGTATTATGTGCTCGTCAACCTTTACGATTACACGGGAAAGCGCACGATAAAATGGGTCGCACTCGGTCTGGACAGGAAATGCGGAAAGAAGCTCGCCCGGGCACGGATGAACGAGGTGCTCGACGAATATAACCGCAGTCAGGAACGGCTGATGCGTGCCGTCAGCAAGAAAAAGCACCCCGAACTGTTCATCAGTGAAAGGGACAGAGTGCAGTCGCAGCCGATCACGGAGTATCTCCGCGATTGGGTCATCGGCTCGAAGAACAGGCTCCAGGCTTCCACCTATGACGGCTATCTGAAAATGATAAACGGACGCATTACGGAATTTTTCGGAAAGAGAAATATAACGGTCGGCGACCTTGCAGGCGAGGATCTCAACGAGTTCTATGACTACCTTGACAAAGAGGGGCTGTGCGGGACATCTGTCCAACGCTATCACGGGATTATCCATGCGGCGCTCAGATATGCGATCAAGCACGAGTACATCGACAACGACCCCTGCACTCACTGCGACCACCCGAAAAGAGAAAACTACCGCGCGTCATTTTACAGCGATGACGAGGTCAGAACGCTGCTTGCCGCTGCAAAGAATTCCACGATCTACATACCCGTCCTGCTTTCGGCATACTACGGGCTGAGAAGAAGCGAGGCGCTCGGCGTAAGGTGGAGCAGCATCGACTTCAGGACAAAAACACTGTCTGTCTCACATAAGGTCGTCGAGGCAAATATCGACGGACGCTATCAGCCGAAAGGCTACGATAAGCTGAAAAACAAGTCAAGCAACCGTATGCTTCCGCTTATCCCCGAGGTAGAGAGAGTGCTGCTCACCCATAAAGAGCATCAGGCCGAAAATATGAGATCCTTCGGCGAAGCCTACGATCACAGCTTTGACGGTTATGTATGCACCGACGAGCTCGGAAGGCTCATAAGCCCGAACTACCTGTCAAGATCATTCGTCAAGCTGTTAAGGCAGAACGGACTGCGGCATATCCGATTTCACGATCTCCGCCACACCTGCGCCAGCCTGCTCTTACAGAACGGGATCCCCATGAAAGCGATCCAGGAATGGCTCGGCCACTCGACCTTTGAGGTCACAGCGAACACTTACTCCCATCTTGACTACTCCAGCAAGGAGCGTTCTGCAAGGCAGATATCGGCTTTATTGGGCGGAGACTGATAAAAAAATAAGTCCTGCGCAGATCTTTTGACGAAATACGCAGGACTCCCAAAAATACGAAGTGTTAGAAAAATGTTAGAAATGAACGGGCGTTCATAAATTCAAAGCCCGTAGATAGCGCATCTACGGGCTTTTTTGGCAGGGGCAGAAGGGATCGAACCCTCGGCACGCGGTTTTGGAGACCGCTGCTCTACCATCTGAGCTATACCCCTATTTAATTGGTGGGCCATCGGGGACTCGAACCCAGGACCGACCGGTTATGAGCCGGTAGCTCTAACCAACTGAGCTAATGGCCCCTATAAAAAATGACCAAGCAATACCTTTGCTTGATCATTACGTCCGCCTCAAAGGTCAAGGCGAAGATAGGTTGGTGACCCGTGGGAGAATCGAACTCCCGTCGCCGGCGTGAGAGGCCGGAGTCTTAACCGCTTGACCAACGGGCCAAAATTGGTGCACCATCGGGGACTCGAACCCAGGACCCACTGATTAAGAGTCAGTTGCTCTACCATCTGAGCTAATGGTGCATATATAAGCCGGCGAAACCTATTTTACCGGGCCGTTACCAGCCAAGTATCGTTGGCGAAGATGAGCTTAACTTCTGTGTTCGGCATGGGAACAG